>JGI994J12354_10005411_pt1 | contig 11004 bp, 7 predicted proteins | sample IntmicLarv3ML3BL_FD_12354 | JGI IMG/M metagenome (IMG submission 12354) | reverse complement strand
CCCTGCAACATCGGCAAAAAAAGACAAACACGAGCGTTTACGCCATGCTTGTCTTTTTTATTGTTTCAGTGCGGGTGGTGGGACTTGAACCCACACGGTGTTACCCAAAGGTGTTTGAGACCTCCTCGTCTGCCATTCCGACACACCCGCATTTATATAAATTTAAATCAACGGATTATATTATATCACATAGGAAACAAAATTGCAAGGGGTTTATTTAATTTTTTTTCGCGTATCAAAAAATAATTGACAGTTAAAGATAAGTATTATATAATTAAACCATAGAAGTTTCAAAATTATTGAAATTGTAAAGGAATTTTTTTATGAACGAAATTATTATAATAGGAAACGGTCCCGCAGGGATTTCTTCCGCAATTTATACTTCCCGCGCTGGAGTTAAAACAACCATAATCGCAAAAGACGGCGGCGCACTTTCAAAAGCTGATATTATCGAAAATTATTATGGATTTGAAAATCCCGTAAGCGGTAAACAATTACTTGCCGCAGGTATATCACAGGCAAAAAAATTCGGCGTTGAAATAATAAACGATGAAGTTGTAAGTATCGATTGTGACGGTAATTTCACTATAAAAACAATAAACTATGAATATACGGCAAAATGCGTAATATTAGCCACCGGAGCTAATCGTATTACCCCGAAAATCAAGGGAATCGATATATATGAGGGTAAAGGTATAAGTTATTGCGCTGTCTGCGACGGTTTTTTTCACAGAGGTAAAAATGTAGCAGTTTTAGGCGGCGGTGAATATGCTTTATCGGAAGCCTCACATCTTCTTTCATTTGTAAAATCCGTGACAATTATAACAAACGGCGTTGAATCCACTTCAAATATACCGGGTAATATAAATATCATTACAAAAAAAATAAAAGAATTTTCAGGTTCGGCAATTCTTGAAAAAGTTATATTTGAAGACGACGAATATATTTCCGTATCAGGTGTATTTGTCGCGCTCGGAATTGCGGGAAGTGTTGATTTTGCGAAAAAAATCGGAGCGGAAATAAACGGTCGAAATATCGCGGTTGATGAAAACATGTCAACAAATATCCCCGGATTATACGCAGCGGGAGATTGTACCGGCGGTATGTTTCAAATTGCAAAAGCTGTATATGATGGTGCGAAAGCCGGAACGGAAGCTGTAAAATATTTAAAGAAACAAGAGTGAATACAGCGAATTTACGGGATAAAATACATTAGGGGAAACTTTCCTAAAAAATTTCCCCTAAGCCCCCTTCAAACCTTTTTATCAACAAATTAATCCGTTTAATCTTTTTAATCCATCGATTGGAAAGTTTCTACCACTTTGTTTATCGCTTTTTCCATCGAACCGCTTTTTTTATCATAAAATGATACGACATTCCTATCCGTTTTATAACATAAAGATATAAAATCTATAAATACATTGCCGAAACTGTAAACACTGCCTATATCATAAACCCTTGTATTAAATATAATATCAAGCATTTCACTCGATTCGTCGTCTCTGACATATTTTCTCTGTAAAACAACATTATAATACGCGGGCTGCAACGTATAACGGCTTTCGGCTGAAAGAGCTTCTAAAATTATGCTGACTCTTTCAAGATTGTCCGCACTTTTCGGTACTCCGAGTAAAACGCCAGTATACGGATTTACTACACTGCGGTAATTTTCTTGATTTTCGTCAAATTTCGGTATCGGAAGTATGCCGAATTCGGCTTCCATTCCCCTATATTTTTCAACAACTCTCATTCTCGCCCACATAAACAAAGTTCTGTTTTGTTCAAACGGAGTGTAAAACGCCTGTGTCCATTCTGTTTGATTCGCGACATCAGCTTGTACATTGAGAACTTCTTCTTTATTGTACATAATATCCATAGCTTTTTCGATTATATTTAAATTGCTCGGACTTGTAAAATCCATATACGGAATATCGTTTGCGTCATTCCCCTATATTTTTCAACAACTCTCATTCTCGCCCACATAAACAAAGTTCTGTTTTGTTCAAACGGAGTGTAAAACGCCTGTGTCCATTCCGTTTGGTTTGAAACATCTGCTTGTACATTGAGAACTTCTTCTTTATTATACATAATATCCATAGCTTTTTCGATTATATTTAAATTGCTCGGATTTGTAAAATCCATATACGGAATATCGTTTGCGTCTTTCACCGCCAAAGCTCCGCCGCCTCCCACAAAAAGAGCGTGCATAGTATCGTTGAAAGTTACAAAACCCCATCTATCGTCCAGCGGCTTCATGCTTCCGTCGCCGTTTATGTCAAATGCAGAGCCTTTTATATATTCGTTTAATTTATCCATTGTCCATTTACCGTCTTTCGCGATATTATACGGCAAATCAAATCCCAGTGTATTCATTAATTCTTTGTTGAATAATATAACGTTTGTGGCTTCGTTGTCAAGTATAAGTAGATCCCCTGCCAAAAGATAATTTTTATTGTCTATCGACATAGCGTTTACCGCAGGATCCCACCACGGTTTACCTAAATCAATATGAGTTAAATCTGCGATATTTGTCAATAAATCAGCCGTTACAATTCCCGGAACATTGTTGTTGAACATAATAACCGCGTCATAAGTCGAATCACCTGCAGCGACGGTTTTTTTCATGGCTTTTGTTTCGTCCGCGATAGGTTCCATTTTAATATTGATATTATACTTTTCTTCTATTTTAAGATTTCTTGTGTAAACCGCGTCGTTTATCGGTTCACCGTTTTGTTCCTCTGCGATAATTTCCATCGGAACGGTACCCACCCAGTCGTCCCCGTCATAAAGATGCGTCAAAAAGTTAAAAGTATAACCTTCTAAATCAATATCGGGCAAATCGGGGTCTATTCTTATTTCTTCGGTTGAATCGTCTCCTTTTTTATCGGCTTCGGAATCGGGTGAATCATTTTTCGTTTCATTTATTCCCTGCTCTGAATCTTTTGCTTTTTCTCCGCACCCGGAAATTAAAAACACACTGAAAACCATCGCTGCGATTAATATAAGACATACTGTTCTTTTCATTCTTTGCGTTTTTTTCATAAAATTTCGCTCCTTAAATTTATTATGTTTATAAAATTATTATTTTTATATTACGCGAATTATCCTCCTTTCGCTTCATATTATTTTTTCGCTTAAAGTGTTATCAATCCCGACAAAAACAAAGCCGCAATTCCTGCGCTTATTATCGCCGCCGCGATATATTCGCCTGCGCTCCCTGTTTTTATGCTCATAAAATTAAAGTTTTTTTTCGTAAACGGGAAAAATATAGGGCAACCTCTGACTGTTAATAAATCCGCGAGTATATGCGTCGCGTATCCGATTGTAAGTCCCGTTATAAGTATTTTAAATGTTTTTTCTTCTATAAAATATGTAGCCGCGAATAAAGCGAGGGGAAGTATAAGCGTGTGCATAAGTCCCCTGTGTTTTACTATAAATTTCAAATTATTTTTCGCGAATTTTGTTTTTGACAGCGATACAAGAAGTAAAAACGGTACGGCTATCATTAAAACAGTTAAAATCGCAGGGGTCAGATTATCTTTTGTATACGCGTCAACAAGGAAAAAAGATATTGCGACAATGGCGAGCGAAGCGAAAAGAGTTGATATTGCCGCCATTATATTTTTTCTCGACCTGCCAAGTTTAGAATTATCGTGGTCAATATCCGCTATCATTGCCCCGACCGGTACGGCTATGATAAAAAACATATAAGCCGGTTCGCCGAATGCGGTTATACCGTGATACGCCGCCGCTCCTCCCGCAACGATACCTATAAATTTATGCGTTTTCCCCGTCATGTAAATCTCCCGAAATAAATTTGATTTAATTTATTATATCATCTATTATATCATAATGTCAATCAATTATTATTGTTGTGAACGAATTAACTAAAAATTTATAATTTTCTATAATTTTTGGAGATACTTTTTTGATATAATATAAATTAAGAAAGACAGGTGATTTAAAATTGACGCTTAAAATGATTTTCAAAGAATTTATCGCGAAAAATCTATTGCATTACGCGCTCGGTTTGACTGCTCTTGTCGCTTCGTGCGCGGTTTCTGTTATAATCCCTCAGATACTCGGATATATAACGAACTCCCTCGATAAAACGAATCCTCTCGCCGATTCCCTCTCGCTTTCGGAAATATCAAAACTCGCTTTGATAATGCTTCTTTTGGCGATGCTTTTATTCGGTCTGAAATTCTGTTTCAGGTCTTTAATTATCGGTAAATCGAGGGATATAGAATGTTTTCTGCGTTCCAAACTGTTCGCGCATTTTCAAAAACTCCCTCCCAAATTTTATAATCAAAACAAAACAGGCGAATTGATGTCATACGTTATAAACGATTTGGGTGCGGTGAGAATGGCTTTCGCCATGGGTTTCGTTTTTTTGGTTGAGGGAGTTCTGATAAATTTCACCACCGTAATTGTCATGGCGAGAACTATAAATTTAATACTGACTTTAATCGCGATTGTGCCTGTTGTAGCCGCTACTTTCGTGATTTTTTTCTTGCGTGCGAAAATACGCAGAAAATTTGTACTTGTACAAAACGCTTTCGCCGATTTGAGCGATAAAATCCAGGAGAATTTATCGGGTATAAGAATTGTCAAAGGTTATGTTCAAGAACAGGAAGAAATAGACAAACTCGACCAAGCGAGTAAAAAAAGGTTGGATTTACAAATGGATTATGTTAAAACATCGGCTCTCGTAAATCCTGCCATTCAAGTTAGTTTCGGTATATGTTTTTCTGTCGTTTTGATTTTCGGCGCAATTTTCGCCGTCAGCGACAATATAAATTTTAATATAGGCGATTTTGTTGTGTTCAACACATATTTCGCGATGATGATTATGCCCGTAACAAACCTCGGAAGAATCGTCGAAATTTGGCAGAGAGCGTTTGCGTCGATGGGTAGACTGGACAATATATTTTTAGCCGAAAGCGATATTATAGATTTGCCCGACGCTGTTACAGACGAAATATCACGCGGTGAAATAAAGATAACGGATTTATCGTTTAAATACGCGGGAGCGCAGAAAAACGCCGTTGAAAATATAAATATACACGTCCCCGCGGGAAAAACACTCGGTATAATCGGTACGACAGGCGCGGGAAAAACAACGCTTATGAATCTTCTTCTCAGATTATATAAGATTGACGACAATAAAATTTATATCGACGGCGTTGATATAAACCACCGTGAAACCGCGTCTTTAAGAAAAAACATCGGTTATGTACCGCAGGATAATTTTTTATTTGCCGCGCCTATTGATGTAAACATAAAATTTTTCGACGAAATGATAAAAAAAGAAGCCGTTATAGATTCGGCAAAACTCGCGTGTGTTTATGAAAATATCATGGGATTTCCGAACGATTTCGCTACAATAATCGGCGAAAGAGGTATAACATTATCGGGAGGACAAAAACAGAGGATTTCTATCGCACGCGCAGTCGCGAAAGACCCTGCCATTTTAATTCTGGACGACAGTTTGTCTGCTGTTGACACAAACACCGAAGAACAAATTTTATCAAACATAAAGCAGATTTTAAACAACCGGACAGGAATAATAATTTCACACAGAATATCGACCGTAAAAAACGCCGACGAAATAATATATCTCGACAAAGGCAGAATTGTTGAAAGAGGAACACACGACGAGCTTCTCAATAAAAACGGTGAATATTATAAATTAAACGAAAAACAAAAAATCGAGAGTTCTATATATGGAGATAAGACTGATGTTTCGGAAAAAGAAAAAAATATCCGACCTAAAAACGGAGACGTAAAAATCAAAGGGTTTTTCGGTAACGAAGGGGGAGGCGGATTGCAATAAATACAAATAAAAACTATAAAGAATACAACGAAGTTAAATTAGATAAAAACAAAAAGAATATATGGCTGAGAATGTTGATGTATTTCAAATCAACTATATGGCTTTTGATATTATCCATGTTTCTCGCGCTTATTATAATACTCGCGGATTTATTGAATCCGTATATCACAAAAATTATAATCGACGATTATATAGGTAAACGAAACACTCAGATAAATATATATCTTCTCGGCGGATTATATTTATTGAGCGTTATTGTAGGTTCTGTTTTACAATATGTTCAGGTAAATATCTTGAATTTTATGGGACAAAAAATTATACACACTGTTAGAATGCAAGTTTTTACGCATGTTCAGCGTATGTCATTAAAATTTTTCGACAAAAATTCTACGGGCAGTATTCTTACACGTGTAACAAATGATATTGAGGCGATAAGCGAATTATATTCGGGTGTTATTATAGATTTATTCAAAGATGCTTTTATGATAATGGGAATAGTCGGGGCTATGCTTTTGATGAACTGGAAAATCGCACTTATAAATTTCAGTATAATTCCGCTTATTGTATTCGCGACAGTTATTTTCAACAAAAAAGCGAAAGCGAATTTCAGGTGGGTTCGTTCCCTTATCGCAAGAATAAACGCGTTTTTTGCGGAAAATATATCAGGTATGAAACTCGTGCAGATTTTTAACAGGCAACAAGAAAAATACACCGAATACAAAACCATAAACAACGAATACAACAAAGCGGCTGTAACAGGGGTAAGGTTAAACGCGATATTCAGACCTGCGAACGAATTTATAAATTCACTCGCAATATCTATTTTAATATGGTTTTGCGCAGGGGGTATATTAGACGGCGTACTTGAATTCGGTGTTTTATACGCTTTTATAACATACTCAAAAAAATTCTTCAATCCGATAAATGATTTAGCGGATAAATTTACCACAATCCAATCCGGTCGGGTATCCGCCGAAAGAATCTTCGAACTTCTCGACAATGTAGAATATTCCGAAGACCTCACTGCGGGAAAATCCGTTCCCGTTGTAAAAGGTGAAATAGAATTTAAAAATGTATGGTTCGCTTATATAGATGAAGAATATGTATTAAAAAACGTCAGTTTTAAAATAAACGCACACGAAACTGTCGCGTTTGTCGGCGCAACCGGTTCAGGTAAATCCACTATAATAAACCTGATGGGTAGATTTTACGATGTACAAAAAGGCGAAATTTTACTCGATGGTGTGAATATAAAAGAATACAAACTCGAAGAACTCAGAAAATCCATTGCTGTTGTCATGCAGGATGTATTTTTATTTGCGGGTGATATAAAATCAAACATCAGATTAAACAATTTTGACATAACCGACGAAAAAATAAAAGAAGCGGCAAAATATGTCAACGCCGATTCATTTATACAGGAGTTACGCAAAAAATATGACGAACCTGTCATGGAACGCGGCGCGACATTATCCGCAGGACAACGTCAGCTTTTATCTTTCGCGCGAGCTGTCGCGTTTAATCCTCCGCTTCTTGTTTTAGATGAAGCGACCGCTAACATAGACACCGAAAATGAAGAAATAATCCAAGAATCATTACGCAAAATTTCCAAAAACAGAACAACCGTTGTTATCGCTCACCGTTTATCAACGATAAAAAACGCCGACAAAATAATCGTCATACATCAAGGTGAGATAAACGAAATGGGAAAACACGATGAATTATTATTGAACGACGGAATTTACAGAAAACTTTACGAAATACAATTTTCATAAGATTTTAGGGGAAACTTTTAAAAAAAGTTTCCCCTAACGTATTTTTTTTGCGTAAATTTTATTTTAACTCAATCACAGTAACGCCCATGTCACCCTCGCCGTATTGTCCCAACCTGTAAGATGAAATTCTTTTATCGCTCCTGAAAAAATTCCATAAAGCGGACCTTAAAGCTCCGGTGCCTTTTCCGTGAATAACACGTATGTTTTCAAGCCCGTGTAATTTTGATTCGTCGAGAAATTTGTCGATGATATACCATGCGTCCTCGCCGTTTTGTCCCCTTACATCTATTTCGTTTCTGCCGCTTTTTATCTCCCTGTCGGGGGATTTTTTTACGCTGCGCATCTTACTTCTTTCGGCGTTCGCTTTGTTTATTTTTTCGGCGTTTTTTTCGTCAAGAAGCCTTATGTTTGATATACCTGTCTTTATATTTATTATACCGGCTTTTACAAATATATTCCCGTCTTTGTCGGGGATTTCGTTGTCTACAACTCCCGCGAGCTGTGAATCTTTTATCAAAACTTTGTCGCCTTTTCTGAGTTCACGCGGGAGAACATATTCTTCTTCCGGGGTTTCTTCAACTTCGTTGTTGTACGAATAAATTTCTTTTTCCGATTCTTTTATATGAGTTTTAATCGACGCTTTCATTTCGGCGAATGTACGCTTAAAATCTTCCTCATCCTTTTGTTTCTGTAATTTGTCAAGCTCCGCAAAAATAAAATTGCTCGACGCTTTGGACGACGCTATAAGCCGTCTCGCTTCATCTTTCGCTTTTTCAAGATTTTTTTCGGCTTCGGCTAATTTTTTCTTCATCAGATTTTCGGCTTCGACATTTTTATTTTCGAGTTCCCTGCGTATCTGCGCTGCTTTAACTTTTTCTTTTTCAAGACTTACACGGTCTTCTTCAAGTCTTGATAAAACATTCTCAAATTTTTTGTTTTCACTTTTAACTAAAAGTTTCGCGCGGTTTATAACATCGTCGGACATACCGAGCCTTTGGGAAATCGCAAAAGCGTTTGAACGTCCGGGCGTTCCGATTGATAATTTATATGTCGGTTTGAGAGTTTCTATGTCAAATTCGCACGAAGCGTTTTTGACATATTCCGTTTCGAGCGCATAAACTTTAAGCTCCGCGTAATGCGTAGTTGCAGCGCATAACGCGCCGCTTGTATGGACTTGTTCGAGTATCGCCATTGCGAGAGCCGCACCCTCGACAGGGTCTGTCCCTGAGCCTAACTCGTCAAATAAAACGATTGAGTTTGACGACATATTTTTTAATATTCTTATGATATTCACCATATGCGCGGAAAAAGTCGAGAGTGATTGTTCAATGCTCTGTTCATCGCCTATATCCGCCAAAACATCCTCGAAAACACTCATATATGATTCTTTTTCGTCGCACGGGATATGTATCCCGGTCTGCGCCATCATGATAAGTAATCCGAGAGTTTTAAGCGAAACCGTTTTTCCTCCTGTGTTCGGTCCTGTTATAACAAGAGTGTCATATCCGTCGCCGATACCTATATTTACGGGGACAACGCTTCTTTTATCCAATAACGGGTGACGCGCTTCCGCGAAAAACACGCTTTTTTTATTGACAATTTTGGGACTTACGCCTTCTATTTTAAAAGAATATTCACTTTTTGCGAAAATCACCGCAAGGTCGGTTATATTATCATAATTTAAATTTATTTCGTCGGCGTAATCCGCGCAGTTTGACGAAAGTTCCGAAAGTATTCTTTCTATTTCATCTTTTTCGTTTCTTTCGAGAATTTTTATTTCGTTGTTTATCTCAACAACCGCGAGAGGCTCAATAAATAACGTCGCTCCGGAGCTTGATGTGTCATGCACAAGCCCTTTTATTTCGTTTTTATGCTCTGTCTTAACAGGTATAACATATCTGCCGTTTCTTATTGTCACTATATTTTCCTGTAAATATTTCGAATAAGTATCTCCGCTTGTATATTTTTGTAAACTTTCGCGGACTTTCGAGTTTGCCACTCTTATTTTACGCCTTATATCCGCAAGCGTTGGGCTTGCTTCGTCTGCAATCATATCTTCCGCGATTATTGATTTCAAAATTTTATCTTCCAAAAATCTATTCGCGAAAAGCCTTTCAAAAATAATATCAACCGATGTTTCAAATCTTTTGTTTGTTCTGTTGTAATTCAAAAGATTTCTCGCGCTTCTGTAAAGATACGCTATATTAAGCAGTTCCATAGGTGCAAGCGTCGCGCCTTTTATCGCGCGTTCAACCGAATCACCCACATATTTTACAGTACCAAAAGACGGCGCGCCTTTTAAAGCGGAGAGTTTTTTCGCGTCGCTTGTCTGGTCTAAATATTTTATAACAAATTCCGGATATATAGCCGGACTGAGGTTTTTTATTTTTTCTTTCGCGCCGTCGGTTTGAGCCAAATCGGCTATCTGTAAAAGTATTTTGTCATACTCCAAAGTCGTTTTTGATTTTAATAAATCCGTCATGTTTTTTCCCTTTTTAATATTTTTATTTTTCGTAACTTTTATAATATTTCAACGATTCAATATTCATTCCGAGTTGTTCGAGTAAATATTTTTCACAAACGCGTGAAAACTCGTTTATTATGTCGTCATGCAGAGCGAACGAAAACAATTTTTCATCGCGTACAGACGTGACAAAACGCAGAGCGTTTAAAATATCATATGATATACGCACCAGTTTTTTTTCGGCTTCCCCACCCTGTTCGTCATTTTTTTTATTTGTGTTTCCGATACAATCGCCGCATATCAGATTTCCCCCGATAACGTCGAAAAATATAACCGTATCATCTCTAAAATTTTCTGTCGCGCAAATTTCACATTCTTCTAAATTCGGCATAAATCCCGCTTTTGTAAGAATCCTCATTTCATAAACCGCTTTTATAATTTTATTCGGCATTTTTTTGTTTGACATAACATACAAAGTATTCAATAAAAGCCTTAAAATATCGCCGTCATCGTTACTTTCGCCTACGCATATAACAGACGCAATATCCGCGAAATATACGGCAAGCGCGAGCGATTCCAAATCCAATCGTATCCCGTAAAAACTTTCGATTATATGCGCTTCATTCATTCTTATAAAAGTCTGTGTTTTAAACAAATTAAATTCAGAATACGCGAAAAGCTGCGCAGACGCTATATGTTTGCTTTTATAATTTCTTACGCCGGACGCTTTAAACGATATTTTCCCGTATTCTTCGCATAAAACTGTCAGATACTTGTCGTTTTCGTTTATGTTTTTGACTTTTATAACCAAGCCTTTTACCTGAACAATCATATTTGACTCCATTCCGCCGCCAGAGTCGGCGGCACAAATAATTTGATGAAAGCGTCTAAACGCCTTGGTAAGTGGTATAATTAGAGAGAAGAAACAG
>JGI994J12354_10005410_pt1 | contig 11009 bp, 8 predicted proteins | sample IntmicLarv3ML3BL_FD_12354 | JGI IMG/M metagenome (IMG submission 12354) | reverse complement strand
GTCCGACCAACCGTCATATCTACAGCCTTCTTGCCACGCCTTATAGATAACCTTGGCAAGCTTTCTGTCGCCACGAGCCATAACTCCTTCAAGAGAACTCATTTTGGTATTGTGATAGGTAAATCTAACCTGTTTTCTTGTAACACTGGTTTTCGCAATCCTTGCTTTTACACCAAAGGATTCATATGTATCCTGTGCATCCCATTGGAACGGAGTAAAGGGCTTTGGCACAAAACAAGACGCCGAGGCATTTACTGTTACAGGCTGATGGCGAAGTTCCTTCGGTATTTCAAAATACTTTTCAACAATTTTATCCGCCAACTCCCCTATCCCTCTAACATCTTCTTCTGTTTCCGTTGGCAATCCCAGCATAAAATAAAGCTTAACTTTCGTCCAACCTCCGTCAAAAGCCAACTTACAACCATTTAATATAACTTCTTCCGTCAAGTTTTTATTAACTACATCTCTAAGCCTTTGAGTCCCTGCCTCTGCTGCGAATGTTAAACTGCTTTTCCTTACTTCTTGTATTTTTTCCATTAAATCCAAGGAAAACGCATCAATTCTTAAAGAGGGCAACGAAAGGTTAATATATTTATCTCTATATTCATCTAAAAGACCGTTAGCTAAATCGGGAAAACATCTAAAGTCGCTGGTACTAAGAGATATAAGGGATATTTCTTCATGCCCACTACTATCCACTAAAGATTTCGCCTGTCCTAAAAGAGTATCCACAGTTTTTTCACGCACAGGGCGGTATACAAAACCTGCCTGACAAAAACGACAACCTCTTATACACCCCCTAAAAAGCTCTAATGTTACTCTATCATGAACAACTTCTATAAAAGGCACCAACTGTTTTTCTGGATAAAAAGACTTATCCATATCCTTTACGATAACTTTATTTATAGTTTTTCTGGCTTTTGGGTGGTTTGGTGTAAAACTTTCTATTTCCCCACTGTCTTTATAGCTTACATCATAAAATTTAGGCATATAAAGACCGTCTAAATCCAAAAGCTCTTCTAAAAACTGGGATTTTGTTTTCCCAGCCTTCTTACAGACTTTGTACCGTTCTATTATTTCATCATATAGCACTTCCCCTTCTCCAAGATAAAAAATATCTACAAATTCCGAGAGAGGTTCAGGGTTATACGCACAAGACCCGCCACAAATTACAATCGGGTCTTCTTCCTTTCTGTTTTCAGCAAAAGGGGCGATACCTGCTAAATCCAGCATATTTATTAAATTGGTATAACAAAGCTCGTACTGTAAAGTAAAGCCAATAAAATCAAAGTTTTTAAGAGACTGCTGTGTTTCTAGAGAAAACATAGGTATATTATGCTCACGCATTTCCTTCTCTAAATCACCCCAAGGAGCAAAACTCCTCTCACAGTATGTGTCTTCTCGTCTATTTAAAAAATAGTAAAGTATTTGTAGCCCCAAATGGCTCATACCCACCTCATAAACATCAGGAAAACAAAAGGCAAACCTAACATCTACCTTGCTTAAATCTTTTTTTACCATATTATATTCACCGCCAACATATCTTGCCGGTTTTTCTACTTGTAACAAGATTTCGTCAAACACTGCATTTTTCATTAATCTATCCTCCGCATTTCTTATGCCACTTGCTATGTATATTTTACATGAAAGAATAGATAAATGCACTATTTAATTTGGTTTTGCAGCATCCTGTGGAAAAAGTATCTCTTCCTCTAAAATTTGTTCATTGTTTTCTTTGAAAGTATAAAAGATTTCGGCACCTTTTTCCCCTATTTCTTTTACCTCTTCTAAGGACATTGTGTCTGTTATTGCAAATCTAAGCTTTTCCTTTATTTCGTTTATCTGTGGTGTATCCGCTTTGCTTAAAACAAAAACTGTAAGTATCATTATCAAGCTTACACATGACCGAACAAAAAGCACTTCTTCTTTTATATTTACTGTTTTTTTCTTTCTGTCAGGATACTTTTTCCTTTGGGGTTCTTTCCGTCCTGTTTTTGTCATAAAAACACCTCCTTATACTCTCTATATTCCCTAATTCACAAAATATTCATTTGCAACCTTAGCTAAATTAATATATAATACCTACAGTTTCAAACTTTTTAGGAGGATTTTACATGAAAAAAATAATCTTAAGTATATTATGTCTTATACTTTCTCTTAGCTTAACTATCGGTTGCTCTAATACAACCGCAAAGCCTGAAACACCTGAACTTCATGAACGTGCAGTTGTTTTAGACGAGCTTGGGCTTACCTATATAACCCCTGACTCATGGAGAGAATTTGAAGAAACACGTATCGCTCCTGCTACTGTTCGTGGAGACCATACTTTTGCCGAAATCGTTTATTTATATCTTACAGACGAAGCCTTAAGCCTGTTAGAACAAGGTAGCGCCACACTTACATCTGTTGGAAGTATTATTTGCGAAATAGTAGTAGCTGAAACCTCTACATTTGACGAAGGTTTAAATGACGAACTTTTAGACTACTTTGAAAAGGCAGAAAAAATTGGTGAACAAGGCGACTACAGTTATTATTTGCTTTCCGGTTCTAAAAACGCCCTTAGCGTTTTAACAGGGGAAGATTTAGATAATTACACAAAGCTCTACGAAGCCTGTGCTGAATTAAAAGAAAATATTACTACAAGAGAGTTTGACCCTGAGGTTTTTGAAATGAAGGTTAGCTTTTTTGAAAACTATTTGACTTTTGCAACTGAAACTTTAGAAGGCATTCCTGTAGACAGCACTATTTTTAGAGAATGTGACATTACAATCGTAAACTTTAATGCAACATATGCTTATAGCAACGTAGAAGAATTTGAAACACTTAACAGCCTGTATTTTTACGCACGTAACATTGCAGGATATGATGTAAACCTTATTCATGTTGTTTTTGACAGTAACGACGAAAAAGCATTAGCCAATGCATTGAATATGAAAGAAAAACACGATGTGAATTTCCTTGTAATTAAATCTGATGAAATACTTTCATCTTGGTTATCAAACAATGCGGCCAACTTCCCTGTTACAGTTTTTGTTGACAGCAATGGCCAAATAGTAGGTGACCATTTAGAAGGCGCCAAAGAATATTCTGAATACGTAGATACCCTACATGGCGCTCTTAATACAATTAAAGAAAGAGCAGAATAATAAACTTAACTTTAAATTAAAGCTGCCCCTATTTTCAAAATTGAAAATAGGGGCAGTTCTTTAGCTATAATATGTTTTTACTAAATATAGTAATTTAGATTAAAAATAGTTTCGAAATATATTATACATAAAAGCATGAGTTACGATATAAAATTATGCTGTCGAGCAATAGACTATCGGAACGACAGACACAGTAAAAAAGAAACGGTAACCGTGTTTAAAGTAGGCACAACATAAAAATTCCAGTTGAACAAAACCGACATACTTGTACCCAAAAGACGTAAGGAAACATAGCGCAAAATCGAACCGAAAAAGCTTGAAAAATATCTTGAGAGGTATCCTGACACTTATTCGGGGTGAATTGCAAAAGAGCTTTCATGTTCAGAAAGCTAAGTATTTAATGCATTGAAACGATTAAAAATATCATGTAAAAAAAATGACTCTGTGCAAGGAAATTGACGAAAATTTTCGACAAGTACTAATAAAACGTTACCTCCGAAACATTCTGTCTACTCCGATGAAACAGGTATAAATCAGCGTCTTTATCGAGAGTATTAAAGAGCACCACACAGACAAAAAGTCGTAGCAAAAATCAGTGGTTGAAAATTTAAACGAACAAACATAGTTGCTTAAATATGTGGAGAAAATTAGGTTTCTCCACTCCAGTATGAATGTTCGACTACTATCGATTTATTTGAACTTTGGTTTTAAAATTGGCTTTTCTAAGAAGAAAATCCAAAGAGCATCATTATTTTTGATAACGCAACCTTTCATAAAAAATCTATTTTACCGAAATTGGTGAAAAGATATGGTTGTAAGGTTTTATTTTTGCCTCCAGATTATCCAGATTTAAATCCTATTGAAGAAAAGTGAACATGGCTCAAGAGAAAACTTCGTAATATTTTTCAGTATTATGATTCTTTCGATGATGCATTAGTGAACTGTTTTCAAGCTAATTGTCTATAACACCTGTGCAACCTTAACTTCCATATTCAACAATTATTAGCTCAACTGCTACTTCGTCTTTCACCTTGCCTGTTTTTATAGCAACATCTGCCTCCAAACACGTTTCCAATGCTTTCTTTAGCCTTTGTCGCGTAAAATTTTTACTTTGAGCAATAGTTTTTTTAACAACAAACTCTTTTTGCCCTGTTACCCCTGCAATTTTTGCTACACCTTCACTTTCCATTACTTTACACTGTAGCATCAACCTAAACTGCCTTCCAATCATTGTAAGTATCATAATCGGAGACTCTTTCACCGCAATCATATTTTTATAAAGAGATACTGCCGTTTTTGTATTCCTTTCACCTATAGCCGCAACTAGCTCAAAAATTCTAATTTCTAGGGACTTTACACACATTTCCTCTATATCTGCCTTTGTAACTATTTCCCCTTCATTTTTATAAGATGCTAATTTTTCAAGCTCCGAGAAAATATTATCCATTCCCTCACCTACATAGTGCAAAAAGAACATAGCAGTCTGCTCATCAATTAAAACTTTATACTTTTTAAGCTCTCTGTTTACCCACTGTATAAGCTGAGCCTCGCTCAAACTATTAAACTCTACACAACTTCCCGATTTGCCTATTGCTTTGTACAATCTACCTCTTTTATCCACCTCATCTTCAATAAACACAAGACAGGTACTTGAAGGTACATTCTCTATATAATCCGCCAGTCTTTCACTATCGTTTTTCTTGCCCTGCTTAAACAGCTTGCTATCTTTAACCACTACCAATCTTTTTTCAGCAAAAAACGGTAGTGTCTCTACTGCATCAATTAAATTATTAATATCTATATCCGTATTAAAAATACTAATATTCATATCCTTGTCTACATGGTCGAACTCCTGAACTATAAGTTTTTCATACTTATCTCTAAGATATGTTTCCTTGCCAAACAAAACATAGCATTTGTTGAGCCTTTTTTCTTTTAAGTCTTTACGTAAATTTTCCATGTCTACCTCTTCGTCTTAACCCAAAGTTTTTCGCCTGTTGTTTTAAAAGAAATCGTTCCATTTTCCGCAGTGCTATAAACTTCTGTATTTTCAAGTCTTTCTAATGCCTCTTCGCTAGGGTGGCCATATGTATTTCTTTCACCGCTTGATATAACTGCATATTTCATATCAACCTGTTCCAAAAAGTCGACTCCTGAAGAATACTTAGACCCATGATGAGCAACCTTTAAAACATCTGCCCCTATATCAAAATCCAGTAAATTTTTTTCTTCGCCAAACCCTATATCACCTGTAAATAAAAAGCTTGTCTCATCTTTTTCTAACTTTAGCACAAGGGATCCACTGTTGTCACTACCGCCCTTTATATTTCTATCTTTGAAAGGATAGTAACAAGACACCTTAAAGCCTCCACTTATATTTTCCATGTCCCCGCCTGACATAAGCTGTATTTGTGCACCACTATTCTTTGCTTCTTCAACCACTTTCATGTATAAAGTTTGGTCTTTCCAATCGTAGTCTGACATAACTACTCGTTTAACTTTATACTCACTTAACAACTCTATTGCACCTAGCATGTAATCCGCATCCATATGTGATATGTAAATAGTTTCGATATCGGAAATTCCGTGGCTTTTAAGGTATGGGATAATCGTATTTATGCCTGTATTGTCCCCAATTTCCCTATACCCATACCCGCCTGTATCGAAAATATATGCTTTATTGTCGTATGTTCTTAGTATAGCACAATCTCCTTGCCCCACATACAAAAAATCAACAGAATTAACTTTATACACCAACCTGTTCGATAACATTACCGTCAATATTACCATGGTGAATGATGTAATTAATACTTTCTTGTATTTACCGAAATATATAGCAATAAGAATGCCGTAAAAGGCCACAACCGCCACTATATGTGGCCTGCCAATAAGTATTGTTGAAAAAGGAATTGCTGTAAAAAACTTGCATACAAACTCGTAAAATTTTAGAATTATATACGCAGTGCTTCCAAAAAGCATTCCACCTTCAATGCTAATAAGTCCAACTAGTCCTGACACCATAGACAGCCCAACTACAAATCCCGTTAAAGGCAATACTAAAATATTTACAAAACACCCAAGAAGTGGCACTGTATAAAAATTCCACGCTACTATCGGCAGTGTAGCAGTACTTGCCCAAAAGCTTGCTTTTAGAGATGCTATTACTTCGTTTTTGCTTTTGCTCATAACCCCTAGTGTAGCCAAGCTAAGTACAGAGACGAAACTAAGTTGGAAACCTATATCCCATAACTGCCATGGGTTAATCACCAAAATAACAAAGGCTGAAACACCTAATGAATTTATTGTGTCACTTTTTCTGTAGAATAATCTGCCTAAAATCATCACAGAAATCATTATAACCGACCTTGTAGCCGCAATCTTTCCGCCTGTAAAGATAGTGTACAAAATAAGGAAAACAACTGTAATAATTCCACTTCTACGTTTGTTCATTCCACAAGCGTTAAGTATCCAAATCAGCATTCCTGCAACAATCGCCATATGTAGCCCTGAAATTGCCAAAATATGAGATATTCCACTATTTGCATACAATGCTCTTAAATCATCGCTTAAAGAATATGTATCTCCTGTTACCATTGCTTTAATTATTGCCCCTTCATTATCAGGATAAATTTCATCATATACATTATTAATTTTTTCTCTAAATAGTCCCATTTTTTGTACAAAACTTAAAGACGTTTCACCAAGTTTTTCTGCATTTGCCCCTGTTAAAGTATAATCGTAACCATTACTTTTTAGATAAGCAAAATTGTTAAACTCACCGTCGTTTGACGGGAACTTAGGCTCATTTAAATATCCTTCAATCTTTATATAATCTCCCACTTTAAAGAATGCGTTGTCTTGGATATAAACTTTCACGCTATAGCTAATGTCTGTAACATCGTTCATATTATCCACACGTAAAACCAAGCTTTGCTTGCCTTTTTTAGTAAAAGAGGTTTCTTCCACAAAACCGTGTATCACAACCTTCTCGCTATACTTAACTATGTCGCTATTGTTAGCATTAAAAGACATAATACCCATAGCTATAAAAAATGGCACAACAAAAACAAACCATGTTTTCATCTTAACTTTAAAATATACAGCTACTCCAACTGCACAAAACAAAAGTAAGGCGATAATTTCCAAAACGGAAATATATCGCCCTAACATTATGCCCATTATAAAGCTTAACGCAATTAATGTCATGGGTCTTTTCATAAACACCTCTGTTTATTTAGTAGTAATAGGACGGTTCAAAGGGTTTACTAAACTCTACATGCCCCTTGTACTCGTCTTGCTTTTCGCCTTCAACTAAAAACTGTACCCGCTCAACCTCTGGGAGCTCGCAAAGAGAATTAACTATAGAATAAATAGTAAACAATTCCCCTGTAGAACCACCTCCATGGCGTAAAACAAACTCTTGGCTTAAATCAACATAGCATACTCCATCTTGAGTCTGTATATCTCTTATCTTTGTCTCTACTGGTACTGTAGATATATTTCCTGCCTCCTTCGGTCCAAGGATAAGCTGTTCCATTATATATCTTTCAATAGGTTGGTTTGGATTTATTTCTATCCGTCGCTCTTCCACTACTAAGTTATTTGCGTTACTGTCTGCAAAATATAATTTCAAAACACGGCTAGCATTTGTAGGCTGAGGGTCAATTTGTGCATCGATAATAAGTTCATCTCTACCTATAGGTCCAACAGGCTCACCACTGATTTTTTTAAGCGAAACACCTTCCACAAATATTTCAACTTTATCCACAAAATAAAAATCAGTTAATGTCCAAACTATTGCTGCTCTAAAAAACATTTCTTCCCCTATTTTAAGGTCGCTATATTCCGAGGACACGTTAACAGAGGCAACTCCTTCTTCCAGTGTAATGTTCAGTATTTCCAACCCTTCAGGCACCGCAATAGTCAAAGCCTCGCTCTTAGGGGGTACTTGCATTTGAAAAACAGCACTTTCCAAAACTTCCAGTAGCGTTTTTCCGCCAAGCGCTCTTTCTTCTGACGCCAAACTACTGGTTTCCTTATTCACAAAATAAACAGCTTGAGTTAATGTTACAGGTTCTTTTACAGGTTCTTCCAGCTCTGTATTCCCGCCTAAGAAAAACGCCATAATCCCGATAACAAAAACCCCTATAATAACTAGAATACTTTTCTTTTTATCCAAACAAATATCGCCTCCAAAATTAAGAATTAATGCGCTAAAGGTATTCGTACAACAAAAGTAGTGCCTTCCCCTTCTTTGCTATTTACTCTTATACTTCCGTTATGCATCATTATAGTGGAATGTGTTATGGAAAGCCCTAACCCTGTGCCACCTGTTTCTCTGTCACGAGTTTTATCAATCCTATAAAATCTGTCGAATATATTGCTTTGTTCCTCTTCTGCAATGCCTATTCCTGTGTCACTGACTGTTATAAAAGCATTTTGGTGATCACTGTCTAGGATAACCTTTACATTCTCGCCAGGGTCTGTATACTTAACAGCGTTTTCAACAAGGTTAGACACAGCCAAAGTGAATTTAGTAATATCAATTTCAGCAACAACTTCCCCTAGTTGTTCAAACACCAATATAATATCCTTGTCCTGAGCCAATGGATTTATTCTTTTTACCACGTCTGAAACAACTTTATTAATATTAGCATTTTCAAAGTTGACAGGTATCTCTTTTTGATCCAAACGCACAAGGGTAAGCAAGTCGTTTATAATTTCTGTCATTCTATCTACTTCCGATGTAATGTCTTGAAGAAATTCCACATACATCTCTTTAGGTGCTTGTGTATCAAGTAAAATAGATTCACTTAGCACTTTTATTGAACTTAGTGGAGTTTTTAGCTCATGGCTTACATTGCTAACAAACTGTTGCCTTGAAATATCAACCTGCTGTAGTTTTTCTGCCATGTTATTTACAGCATCGCCAACCTCCATTACCTCGTTACTACTTAAGGTAGATACAGGTATTCGGTTATCCAGATGTCCGTCCGACATTTTTTGTATAGTCTTTGTCATTCGCTCCAATGGATCTGTTATCATCTGGGCAAACAAAAATGCAACCGAAAACACAATAATCATTATAATGCCTGTCATTATGTATGTTTGTCCACGGATTTCTTCCATGCGGTCTTTAATGTCTGAAGGTATATCCGCAATCAGTACTGCGCCAACTTTTTTCCCGGCGCCATCTACAATAGAGGCAACTGCATATATACTCCCATTTTCCTGCTCCCTTGCCACGTCTTTATTGTCTAACGCTTCTATAACTTCGGGAATAAGATAGGTTTTATTAACCTCAGTATTATTTGAATCACTTACAACCATACCCATAGCATTAGTAACAATTATTCTAAATCCGCCTTGTATACTTGTCTGAATCATGCTTTCGCTAAACTCCGCAGCTTTATCACTATCATACATGTACTCAGACATTGAAATATGGCCTGACAAAATATTAGCTTGGTTTAAAAGTTCCCTCTTTCTTTCTTCTATATAATATTTCTCTGTTGTTTGAAAAACCATACTACTAAGAAGAAGAAGTGGAACAACACTCGTCAGCACATAAGTCACAAGAAGCATTACCCTTATTCTGTGCCCACGTCTTTTATTATCCAAAGTAATATCCCACTCCCCACTTTGTAAATATATACTTAGGGTCGCTTGGATTTGATTCTATCTTTTCCCTTAAACGACGTACATGCACATCAACGGTTCTTGCGTCACCAGGGTACGCATACCCCCAAATGGTATCCAACAAATTCTCTCTACTATAAACCCTGCCCGAATTTTCCATAAAAAGTTCCAGCAAGTCAAATTCCTTAGCAGTTAAATTTGCTTCTTTGTTATCAACAAAAACACGACGACTTTCGAATACTAATTTAAGACCTCTTATTTCAAGGTATCTATTTTTTTCAGATGTTTTTACATCTATTTTTTTCACACTTCTTCTTAAAATAGCTTTAATCCTAGCCTTCAATTCCAATATGTTAAAAGGCTTAGTAATATAATCGTCTGCCCCATATTCCAATCCCATGATTTTATCTAAATCTTCACCCTTAGCTGTTACCATAATTATAGGAATTTGAGAAAATTCACGCACATGCTGACAAACCTCAAGACCGTCCATTTTGGGTAACATAACATCTAAAACAACTAAATCAAATTCTTTTTCTTTAATATAATTTAATGCCTCTTCTCCATCGTAAGCAGCAGTTACTTCCATTCCGTCTTGTTCAAGGCTAAATTTTATACCTTTTACAATAAGTTTTTCATCGTCTACAACTAGTACTCTGTTCACTGTTCCCCTCGCCCCCACTTCCTAATTCATCATAATCGTTATCTCGTTTTTAATCATGCTATAAACATCGTTATCAATACCATTGACTAATTTAAGCTCTTCACAGTTAATAAATCCGCCTCTTTCATCCTTGTACTTCATAATGTTGTTTGCCAGCTCTTCATCAATTCCTTCAAGTGCCAGAAACTGCTCTTTAGATGCAAGATTTATATTAAGCAACGTTACTTCCCCTTCAATATAAAAAGCGTCCTCATTATCTATATTGTTATAAACTATATTTTCGTCAATTTGTTCTATATCTTCTTCAAAATTTGTCTCATTTAAAACAACTGTTGGTATCGCCCTTGTATTTTCTCTCATAAGCGATAAATTTAATGCACTATTAGTCAGCATCAGTACCACCGCTAGGCCTATTAATGTTTTATGCACCACATTAAGATTTTTCATCTAAAAGTCACCTATATTAAAAAAATATTTTAAAACCCACTACTTTCTGCTATACTATTGTAGCACGCTTTATGAAAAAAATATATAGGAGTTTAACAATGAAAAAGAAACTT
>JGI994J12354_10005409_pt1 | contig 11009 bp, 10 predicted proteins | sample IntmicLarv3ML3BL_FD_12354 | JGI IMG/M metagenome (IMG submission 12354) | reverse complement strand
TTTTTCGTCCTCGCGGCCGGGGACGGGGGGGGGGCCTTCACGGAAGGGGGACGAAGGGTGGCCTCCCCGGCCGGGGGAACCTTTTTTACAGCGCCAAAAAAGGTTCATAAAAAGGGCGCTTACGGGGGTCGCTGGTTGATGTGCTGTGCGTAAACACATGTTCGGTGGCTTTTTGGTGCCAATTCGAAGGACTGTATGCTTCGACGTCCGCACTCCGCCGCGCTGTGCGGGGGTGGTAGGGTTGCTGTGGTGCGCTGTTCTCGCTTCGTTCAATGCTTCCCTACATCAAATAATTATCAACATCCTCGATGCTCCAATCCTTATGCAGCGCAATATTAATTGCGTAGGCAATAATGCGGGAAATCATGCGGATTTGGCTGTCGATGTCCTTGGGCGTCACCATCAGGCCACCCTTGTACGACTGCAGCTTGTCCCTGTTGATGCCCTGCTCTGTTTCCTCCATGATGTCGGCGGCAATGGTTTTTGCGTCCACAACGGTGGGTACGCCGATGGCAATTACGGGGATGCCAAGGGTATCTTTGTTGATTCCGCTGCGGGCGTTGCCCACGCCGCTGCCGGGAGTGATGCCGGTGTCGGCCAGCTGTATTGTTGTGCAAAGCCGCGATAGTGAGCGGGAGGCCAGTGCGTCTACCGCTATGAGAAAGGAGGGCTGCGCCCTGTCCACAACGCCCCGTAAAATCTCGCTGGTTTCAAGGCCGGTAATACCAAGGACGCCCGGCGACAGTGCTGAAACCGGCCGAATATTGGCAAGAGCCTGGCGCAGCTCCTTATCCATATGCCGCGTAATCACAAGGGACGACACCACCCGCGGACCCAGTGCGTCCGGCGTAATTTCCCGGTTTCCAAGGCCTGCCACCATGGCTTCCTCTTCCCCCAGCGGTGCAAGAAGTTGCCGCAATTCCCCCGCGACGGCATTGACGCTGCCCTTGAATGTGTCCTCGTCACGGCGGTAGAGGGCGGTTAATTCAATGGTGACGTACTGCCCGCAGGGCTTTTTCAGCAAGTCTTCTCCTTCTTTGTTAAGGATTTTTACGGTGGTGATTTTGAAGTCGTCTACGGTTTTTTCGCTGGTTTCAATGCCGTTGCAAAGTAACGGCGGTATTTGTTCCTTTAACAGTTCGGTTGCTTCCAGTGCAAGGTCACAGCGGTCGATACTCACGAAACGGTTCCTCCTTAGTTGCTTATATGTATAGTAAATTATATCCAAAAATGCGCAAAAATACACCCCTCCGCGACTGTTTTGCCGCAAAGGGGTGTTTTGAGTTGTTGTTTACTTTGTGTAAAAGCTGTTCTCATACGCGGTGTCAAACATGGCGACAATGTTTTCCGGCGGTACGTCGCCCATGATGTTGTGCACCTGGTTAAAAACGAAGCCGCTGCCGGGCTTAAATATTTCCACCAACTCTTTAACGTGGGTCTTTATTTCTTCCGGCTTGTAGCTCCAAAGAGCAACCTGCGTATCACAGCCGCCGCCCCAGAAGCAAATATCCTTGCCGAAATCGGCCTTTAGGTTTTTTGGGTCCATGTTGCGGGCGGAAATCTGAACGGGATTCACCGCGTCGGTTCCTGCGGCGATAACATAGGGCATCAGCTCGTAAATAGAGCCGCAGGTGTGCATAAATATTTGAATATCGCTGGTGTTGTGCACGTGCTCGCAGAACCGCTTCAGGTAGGGATAGCAAATGTCCTCGTAGGAGTCGGGGGTACAGGCAGGGCCGCTTTGGATGCCAAGGTCGCCGTTGACCTCGATGGCGTTCACGTACTTGCCCATGCGGGCGTTCATCTTGTCGAATTCAGCGATTTCTTCCTGCAGCAACTGTTCGTTTCTTGCATGACAGCTTTCCGGGTCGGTGAGCATATCACAGGCAAAGTCCATGTCGCCGAAAAAGCCGGAATAGCCCATCATCATCGTATATTTGTCGGTTTCCTTATAGATTTCTTCTGCTCTTCTCGCAAAGAGTGCGCGGCGTTCCTCTTCGCTTAGGCCAAACATGTCCGGGCAGCTTCCGTCAAAGAAAAAGCCGCCTGCAGGCATGCGCATGCTGGTGTTCTCTGTTTTCAGAATCCAGCTTCCGTCAGGCTGAAGCGTTGGGGAAAAACGCTCGGGGACGTTTACATGGAAGTTGCCCCGGGGGTTCCATTTCTTTGTTTTCGGCCAAGCAGGATTTAAGAGCATGGTGTCCGCGCGGAAGCGGTCAAGTATGTCTTTGTCCACTCGTGCTAAGAGCTGCGTTGGGTCCGCCATTTCAATTTTATCAATGTCAAGTCCCAAGTATTGCCGCAAATTTTGGTACGCAAAAAGGGAAATACCTGTGGAAAAATGCACCCCGAAGTCAATGGGCATACGGTCAACCGGCTGCCGCGCAACTGCGCGTTTTACGCGTTCACGGCTTGTGAGCGTTTCCTTCATAATCTGTTTCCTTCCGGCTCTTATTTCTGCGAGGATGCTTCAAGGCTGGTGATGAGTCCGCGGGGGCATTCCTCCGCGCATTGTCCGCAGCTTGTGCATTTTTGGTAGTCAATAACCGCGATATTATTACTAATTGTAATGGCATCATTTTGGCACATTTTTTCACAGCGGCCACAGCCGAGACAGCCGATTTCGCAAACGGTGCGCAGGTAGTCGCCCCGCTCCTTGGAGCTGCAAAGGACGCGAATATCCATCTTGTCGGGCAGCATCGCAATAATGCCGCGAGGGCAGCTTTTCAGACAAGCACCGCAGGCTGTGCAAGCGTTCTTGTCCACAACCGCAACCCCTTCTTTTACGGAAATCGCGCCGAAGGGACAAGCCTTTACGCAGGTGCCATAGCCCAGGCAGCCGTAGACACAAGACAGGTCGCCGCCGGACACTTGTGCCGCTGCAACGCAGTCCTTCAGCCCCGCATATGTGAAGCGCCGGCTTGCCAGTTTTCCGCCGTGGCAGAGGACAACTGCCGATTTCTTTTGGGATTTCGCTACGGTTTCAATGTTTAGAAGTTGTGCGATTTTGTCAGCATTTTCCTTTGAGACGATGGTGCAGCTTTTTAAGGCTTTCTTGCCTTGTATCAGGGCTCTTGCCATTTGCGCACAGTTTGCCCGTCCGCAGCAGCCGCAATTTGCGCCGGGAAGGAGTGCTTCAACTTCCGCAGGACGGGAGTCATCCTCCACCGCGAATTTTTTGCTTAAAAAACTGAGTAGCAGTGCGGCGGCGGCACCCAGTCCGCCGACAACCGTACAGGCCAGCAGGATGCTGACAATATTGATTTCACCCATTGTAAAAAGCTCCGTTCAAAGAAATTTTCCCCGGAAGGGATTCGCTATTTTTATTACTATTTGTAATTAACCAAAGGATACGCCGCTAAAGCCCATAAAGGCCAATCCCAAGATTGCCGCTGTTACCAACGCGATGGGGAAGCCCTCGAAGGCCTTGGGGTATTCGGAGTATTCCGTCCGCTCGCGAATGGATGCAAACAGCGTAATGGCAAGGGTGAATCCAATGCCCGCCGCGCAGCCGAACAGCGTTGTTTCAATGAAATTTAAGCCTTCCCGCACGGAAATCAGCGTTACGCCCAAAACAGCGCAATTTGTGGTGATAAGCGGCAGATAGATGCCAAGTGCCGCATATAACGCCGGAACCGACTTGCGTAAAAACAGCTCCAATAGCTGCACAAGTCCCGCGATAATCAGGACAAATACCATGGTGTTCAGGTATTCCATCCGCCAGTTTATGAGCACAAGCGTGTTCACAATGTAGGTCAAAACAGAGGCAACCGTCATCACAAAGGTGACGGCGAAGCCCATGCCGATTGCCATATCGGTTTTTTTGGAAACGCCCAGGAAGGGGCAGACGCCAAGGTAGCGTATGAGGACAAAGTTTTCCACCAAAATGGCACCTAATGCAAGCTGCATCAAAGAAGCTACTGTCATCTTTTCGCCTCCTTTTTACTCCATTTTTGCACTGCTGCAATGACAAACGCCAGGGCTAAAAAGCCGCCGGGCGCATGCAGGAAGATGCTTGCGGGCTTGAAATTCTCACTGAAAAGAGGGATGTGTATGCCAAGGAAGCTTCCGTTTCCGAGGATTTCACGAAGGCTTGCGATGACGATAAGGGCGATAAGAAAGCCCAGACCCATGCCGAGTCCGTCAAAAAGTGCCTTCATGGGCTTGACCTTTGACGCGTACTCTTCCGCACGGCCGAGAATCATGCAATTGGAGATAATCAGCGGGATAAAGACGCCCAAGGCGGCAGAAAGATTATGGAAATACGCCTGTATCAAGAGGTCAACAATAGAAACAAAGCCGGCAATGATAATCATATAGGAAATCAGGCGGATTTGCGGACTGATAAAGTTTTGCAGCAGGGAGACCAAGAGGTTTGAACAGGTGAGTACAAAGAGAACCGCAAGACCCATGCCAATGGCATTTTTCACTGTATTTGTGGCTGCCAGTGCGGGGCAAAGGCCAAGCATTTGAATGAATACCGGGTTTTTTGTGAGGATGCCGTAACGGAGCCGTTCAAAAAGTTGTTTCATTCTGCAACCTCCCCGTTTTCCTGTGCTTCCGGTGTGCCTTCTTCTTGCGGCACCTCTCCGTCAATGGGTGCTTCCGGTGTTGTGCTGACGGCAAGCTCCGCTGCAAGCTCGGCTTTTCTGTCCTGCTCTTGCAGGTGGATGTCGATTTGCGCCACTGCATTTTCAACGCCGGCCTTTATGGCCGCACTGGAAATGGTTGCACCGGAAATGGTTGCGACAGAGCCGTCTTTTAGCGCAAATTGGTTGAGATAATCGGCATCCAGTGCATCGGTTCCGATGTCCTTTGTTTCCTTGTGGGAGAGGACTTTGACGCCGGTTACTTTTTTCTCGGGTGAGATGCCGACAATCATGACGATTTCACCGCCGTAGCCCTTTGTTTTCACCAGTACCGCATAGCCGAGGAGGGTATCCCCGTCTGTTGCGCTGTAAATATCGGTGACATAGGTCAGGAGGGATTCGGGGTTTGTAATGGTGGTAATTTCCGCGTTTTCGGGCAAAACGGTGCGCAGCGCAGCATCTAATTCGCGGCCTTCCGCTTCAATGATTACGGGACTTGTAAGCTGATACACAACGGTTAAAAGCAGTGTTGTCCCTATGGCGATGCAGCCTAAAACGATAATGGATTTCAACAGGTCTGTCATCTTTGTTTTGGGCTTTTTTTCAATATTGCGGCGTTCTTTCGGTGCTTTTTCTTCCTGTTCCGGTTCGCCGAGTAAGGATGTAAGTTCGTCTAAAAGCTCATCTTGCTGCAAGTTTTTCTGTTCGTCCATGCTTTAAACCCCCTTTTTCTCCGGCTTTTTTGCGCGGAAGCCGGGTTTTAGACCTTTTCTGAAGGGTTTCATACCGAAGCGGCGGGGATGGATGTGCTTGTCAATCAATCCGACGGTGCAGTTCATAAAGAGAATGGCATAGGCGACACCATCGGGATTTGGCGTAAAGATACGAATGAAGGCGGTTAGTGCGCCGCAGCCGATGCCGAAGATGATTTGCCCAAGTCTTGTGCTGGGCGTTGTGGCGTAATCGGTCGCCATAAAAACGGCACCCAGCAGCAGCCCGCCGGTTAAGACGCTGTACTGCACCCATTTGAGTGTGTCCACGGTGCTTGGGTGGAAGATGGCCGCAAAGAAGGCGACGGTTGCTATAAAGCTTATGGGAATGCGCAGCTTTATAACACCGCGGAAAAGCAGGTACAAGCCGCACATAATGATTAAGAAGGAGCAGGTTTCACCCATTGCGCCGCCGATGTTGCCGAGGAACACATCGGTCAGGCTTTCCGCAGGAAGCGCCTTGTTGCCCATGGCGACTAAGGGGGTGGCTCTTGTGGTTACGTCAATCATGCTGCCGAAAATAGGTGCTTGCTTAGAAAGCAGCGGTTCAATAAAGCCGGTCATTTCCTTTGGGTAGGCAACGGCCAGGAATATCCGCGCTGCGATGGCGGGGTTTGCGAAGTTTTTGCCGATGCCGCCGTACAGCTCTTTGCATATAATAATGGCAAAAGCAGCACCGAGCACAATTACATAATACGGTACGGTGACCGGCAGACAGAAGGCCAGGAGCATACCCGTCACAACGCAGGACAGGTCATGCACCCGTATGGGTTTTTTCATAAACCGCTGCCACAAAAATTCAAAGGCGATGCAGGATGCAACGGAAACAAGCGTTACCACAAGGGCACGCCAGCCGAAAAGATAGACGGCTACGCCCAAAATCGGCATCAGCGCAATAATGACATCAAGCATAATGGAGCGTGTTGTTTCCTCAAAACGGATGTGGGGTGAGGACGAGAGAATCAGGTTGTTTTTCAAATCGTTTTCCATCTATAAGCCTCCTTTTGTGCCGGATTTCGCTTTTGCCGCACGGAATGTTTGGACAAGCGGAATTTTTGCCGGGCAGATATAGCTGCAGCTGCCGCACTCGATGCAATCGTGCAGATGCAGTTTTGTAAGCCGGTCTTTCTGGTTTTTTTCCGCAGCTTGGTTTAAGTACAAAGGCATCAGCCGCATGGGGCAAACGTCCACGCAATGGGCGCAGCGGATGCAGATGGGATTTTCTTCAAAGGTTTCCTCCGGGCGGGAATAGACGAGGACGGTGCTCGTGCCCTTTGTTACCGGGACATTTGTGGAGGGAACGGTGATGCCCATCATGGGGCCACCCAGGATGATTTTATACGGATCCTCCTTCAGGCCGCCGCAGGCTTCCAACAATGTATGAACGGGCGTTCCAAAGGGGACTTTTAGGTTCTTTTGATTTGCAACCGTTTTGCCGGATACGGTGACGACCCGTTCGTAGAGGGGCTTGTTTTCCACAATGGCCTCGTAAATGGCAAGGGATGTCGCTACGTTAAAGACTGCGCAGCCTATGTCGGCGGGCAGTCCTCCGGGAGGGACTTCCCGATTGACAACGGCTTTTATGAGCTGCTTCTCGGAGCCTTGGGGATACTTTGTCCGCAGGACGTGCAGCTTAATTTGCGGGAATTTGGCGATTTTGTGGCTGATTCGTTTGATGGCGTCGGGCTTGTTTGCTTCAATGGCGATGATGCCGGACTTGACTTCATACAGCCGGATTAAGAGCAGCAGCCCTGCCAAAATCTTATCGGATTCGGCCAAAATCAGGGCATGGTCAGAGGTGCTGTAGGGTTCGCATTCGGCACCATTTACAATGACTGTGTCTACGGTTCCAATGCCCGCAAGAATTTTCGTATCGGTGGGTGTGCCGCCGCCTCCAAGGCCAATGACGCCGCTTTCCCGAATTTTCTCGATGATTTGTTGGTTGGTTACAAGCTCCAGCTTGGCCTTTTTGCAAACACCTTCACGGAGGGTGTGCTGCCTGTCATTTTCAATAATAATACAAGGGTCAGCCGGGCCGCCCGCTGTTTCCATCAGGACAATTTCCTTCACGGTTCCGGATACGCCGGTGTGAATATTGGCGGAAAGGGGGCCTGCAGCCTCCGCGATTTTTTGCCCCGCCTGCACATAGTCGCCCACAGCCACAATCGGCTTTGCCGGTGCACCCGTATGCTGCAGCAATGGGAAAATCAATTCCTCCGGCTCCACCGCCAGAACTTCAATACGTTTTTTTTCGGTGTACTTCTTCTTGTCTTCCGGATGGATTCCACCTCTAAAGGTATTCGGCATGTTGTCACCTCATTAACTGGATTTGCGTCTCGCAAAAATAAATACTTCTCCATGGTAAATATAGGTTAGTATATCATACTTTGTCTTTTTATTCAAGTATTTTCTTGTCGCATTTCGTTTCTGCGCCTTTCGTCCCCTCGTCCTTCGTCCTTTGTTTTCCATTTGCCATTGTCTCCGCCGGAGACGGGAGTGTCCTCCCCGGACGGGGGAACCTTTTTTCTAGCGCCAAAAAAGGTTCATAAAAAGGGCGCTTATACGGGGGCTGTGGGGTTATGTTCTGTGCGTAGATATATGTGCAGCGGCTCTTTAGTGTCGATTTGAAGGTCTGCTCGCTTCGACTACCGCGCTCGGCCGCGCTGTGCGGGGGCGGCAGGGTTGATTTGTTGCGCTGTGGTTGCCTTCGTTTGTGGGGGCGACGTTTCGTCTCCGCACCCTCGTCCTTCGTTCTTGCGGGACGGGCAACCCAGTCCCCTACGCGGCATGGCGTGAAATGGTGCGTCAAGGATGCTGTGCCCTACAACTTTACGGGGCAGTAGGGTTGCTTTTGCAAAAAAACAAAGCCAACCCTTCCGAAAGAACCGCAGTTTTATCGGTTAGGCTGGCTTTGTTGTTACACGTAAAGCAAATTAGAAGAGGTTTTCCGCCGGGGTGTACGCAAGTCCCTGCGCTTCTGCAACCGGTGCGTAGGTCAACGCGCCCTTGTAGGTATTAAGCCCCTTAAGGAGTGCTTGGTCCGCCTTCATGGCTGCCTCTGCGCCAAGTGACGCAATCTTCAAAGCATAAGGCAGCGTAGCATTGGTCAACGCAAAGGTGGATGTGCGGGGGACAGCGCCCGGCATATTTGCCACCGAATAATGGACGACGCCGTGCTTGATAAAGGACGGCTCGGAGTGGGTCGTAATGCGGTCAATGGTTTCAATGCTGCCGCCCTGGTCAATGGCAACGTCTACCAAAACAGCACCCGGCTTCATCTGTTTGACCATGTATTCCTTCACAAGCTTGGGCGCTTTTGCGCCGGGAATGAGTACTGCACCCACAACAAGGTCGGACTCGCACACCGCGGTTTCGATGTTATAGGAGTTGGAAATCAGGGTGTTCACATGCCCGTCAAACACATCATCAATGTAGGCAAGCCGCGAGCCGGAAATATCAATAACCGTAACCTGCGCACCCATACCGTAAGCCATTTTTGCGGCGTTTAAGCCCACAACACCGCCGCCGATAACCGCAACCTTTGCCTTCTCAACGCCCGAAACACCGCCCAGCAGCATACCGCGGCCGCCGTTGATGTTCTCCAGGAGATGTGCGCCGATTTGGATGGACATTCGGCCTGCAACTTCGCTCATGGGAGCAAGCAGGGGCAGTCCGCCATTTGCAAGCTGCACTGTTTCGTAGGCGATACCGATTACCTTGCGGTCAAGGAGTGCTTTTGTCAATTCGGGATTGGGCGCAATGTGCAGGTAGGTGAAGACAATTTGGTCCTCTCTCATGAGTGCATATTCCGAAGAGAGGGGCTCCTTCACCTTCATAATCATGTCTGCGGTGTCAAAGATTTCTTTTGGGGTCTTTAGCAGCTTTGCGCCTCTTTTTTCATACTCTGCGTCAAGAAAGCCGCTGCCAACTCCGGCATTTACTTCCACAAAGACCTCATGACCTGCCTGTACAAATGCGTCAACACCCGCAGGGGTCAGCGCAACGCGGTTTTCCTGGGCTTTAATTTCCTTTGGCACACCGATTCTCATACATTCTCTCTCCTAACATTCTTTTGTAGCTTATTTTACGCGATTTCTTTTATCGCGACAGGTGCGATAGGGCGTATGTGCTCTTGTTCCATTCTTAGTAACCCCTTACTTCCCTTCCACAAACACCATTTTTTGCTCCTTTGCCGACCGATAGATGGCGTCAACCACTTTTAAGTCGTAAAGTCCGTCGGCAATGGGCACCGGCACCGGCTTGCCCTCCAGGCAGGCCTTGACAAAATGCACATGCTGCTCGGCAGGATTGTCCGTGCTGAACATAAACCGTCCGGTAAAGTGCAGGGGTATGGTCCGTTCCTTCTTTGGTGCTGTGTAATTGAAGAAAGTTCCCTTGTAAGGGCGGTTCAGACGCAGACGCAGCTGCCGCGGGAACAGCTCAATGCGTCCCTCCGAGCCATTTATAACCAGCTCGCCGCCGGTGGCGCAATAGGCCGATTCAACGGTACCCATTATGCCGCTCTCATATTCAAAAATAGCATTTGTCACATCGTCGCCGGCCACATTCGGACACATCAAATTCTTGCTGTACGCCATAACCGAAACAATTTTTTCATCAAGCAGCCACTGCACCAAATTAATGTGATGCAGCCCCAGCTGAATCAGCGCGCCGCCGCCTGTTTTCTCCGTAGAGTTGCGCCAGTTGTTTTCCTTCATGCGGAGGCCGCCTGTGTGCGCCCCTCTGCTGAAGGTGGACGAAACCTTGCCGATAGCGCCCGACTTAATAATATCCTTGATGTTGTCAATCAGCGGATTGCTGCGCATATTCATAAACATACCGATATTTTTGCTGCTTTTTTTTGCAGCGTCAATCAGCTTTTGCCCGTCGGCCACCGTGGGCGTCAGGGGCTTTTGGATAATGACATGCTTACCCGCTTCAATGGCTTGTAAGGCTTGCGGCAGATGCAGAAAATTGGGCGTGCTGATATCAATCATATCAATGTCGTCCGCCAGGCAATCCTCAAAAGCTGTGCTGGTTCTGGGTACGCCAAGCTTGGCAGCGGCAGTCCGCGCCATCCTCTTATTGGGGTCAATCATGAGGACAAGCTTTGCCCCCTCCACCTGGGTGTAAATGTGGCGGTACTGGTTGGCAAATCCGCCGCAGCCAACAATTGCAATGTTCATACGTTTTGTCTTCCTCTTCTATATGTAATTTATTTATACGCAGATTCTTTCGCCCTTATGACCCACCTGGTGGGGTGCAGCTCGTCCTCTAAGGACAGGGGCATAGCCCCCTCGCCGCAAAGGCTGTCAATAAACAGCTCAAAGTAGGTTTTCATTTTTGCCGTTGTGTCAAAGGAGCCCAAATCCTTGTTAGTAAGACACACCCGCGTGTCGTCCCCATTGTGCACCGATTCAATAAAGCCCTTTGTCCCAAACACCCGCAGGTGCTCGTTTGCGTGATTGCCGAAGCCGTCTCTGGGGTTTAAATAATTTGCCAAAACAGAGGCGACTGCGCCGTCTTCAAGAGTCAGGATAAAGGATGACGCCATATGCATTCCGGCGCAATCGCCTTCGGAGCCTTTGCTTGTTTCAACCGCCTTGCAGGCTGTGATTTTAAGGCCTGTCACCTGCTCTACCATGCGGAA
>JGI994J12354_10005408_pt1 | contig 11010 bp, 3 predicted proteins | sample IntmicLarv3ML3BL_FD_12354 | JGI IMG/M metagenome (IMG submission 12354) | reverse complement strand
GACCAAGCTAATGGCAATGGGGATATCGGCGGTTTTGTCGAAAACCCCTCCGTTCCCGAGCCTACGCCTTCGTCAGGTCCCAGCGAGGCGGAACAGCAGATGAGAACCTTCTTCCAGCTATGGTCGAACAACCAGATTGAAGAGGCCCTGGCGCTGTGTGCCCCCTCTTGGAAAAGCGGCCTGAAAAGCGGAAATGACCCCAAAACAGAGCTTTTCGGCATCCTGAATGTCCGCAGGCCAAGCGATGTGGTGGTTGAGTCCGTCAGCGGGACAGACGCGGATTCCTCCCGTACCATCACCATCAGCGTCATGATCGATAAGCAGAATAACCGCGCACCCTCAAAGTACCGCTTCCAGGTGCTCATGCTTAAGGAAAACGGCACATGGTATGTTTCCCCCGTTTCCCTTTCCTCCAACGAGGAAATCCCCACCCCCGATCCCAACGCGGCTACCGATGCCGATCAAGGCGCCCAGGCCATGAATGAGGAAGGCAATGTCGCCTACCCCAACGCCTATGTCGCCCCTACCGCCACCCCGCCGCCCACCAAGGATACGAAGATTTACTATAACGCCAAGGGCGGCAAGCGGTATCATATCGATCCGGAATGCCCCGCCGTAGATAAATCCTACCTTCCCATGACCTCTTTCAAGTACGGCGATATCAGCACCAGCAAGTTCAAGGGGCTCACCCCTTGCGGCACCTGCAACGCGCCATCACGCCCATAACCTGATTCGAACGAATGCAAAATGCTGAGCCGCTTATGCATAAAGAAGCATAAGCGGCTTTTTTTTGCGCACAATAAGCGAAGGCAGCTTTGTTTATCGGAGGAGGACGTTCATGCAGTTTACCCTGTCATTTATCGCCATAGGCATGCTTTTCATATTGGCTGTCCTGGATTTTCGGCATACGCAGCATAAACCCCCTGAACCTTCCCTGCGCGATGCCCCCCTTTCAAACGATGCGCTGCTGCGCCACATCAAGTTGATGGAGCCCTCCCTCTCAGTGCGGGGGCAAGCAAGGCCGCGATTGCCGCGGGGGTTGAAGCAAAATCTCACAAAGCTTCAAAAATCGCTTCGACGGCTTCCCGAAAAAAAGATTCTGCCCGCCGCGCAAACCCTTCATGATAATCTGCGCCGCATCGAACAATTGTACATGAGCGCGGCCTTCGATCTGCGCGGGCAATGCAAGCTTGCGAGGACAAAAGGCGGCCGCCTTCGCATCATGAAACCGGCGCTGGAAATGGTGGCCCATTCAAACGGCCTTGTTACGAAGGAACTCTGCGTTCAATGCTTGAATGCCTATTACGAAGTGTGCCCCCTCACCCAAAGAGAGCTCTTTGCCTTTCCTCTGATGTTGAGAATCGCCCTTCTGTCGCTTATGGGCGAGATGCTGCTTCTTGTTTGCTCTTTGCAAAGGGATGTCGCCGCCGCGGAAAAAACGGCTGCGCTGCTCAATCGCAAGGGCTCTGTGCGCCAAAGCGCGCTTAAAAACCGCTCCGCTGCCTTTTGGGAACGCCTCTTGGCTGCCCTGAAGGAAGCGGAGGACACGCGTGGCGCCGCCTTCCTGCTTAAGCAGCTTGCGCATCAGGATTCGGATGCCTCCTGTTTGGTGCAGGCAGAGCACTCAAGGCAGGCGGAACATCAGCAGCTTGTATCAAACGCGATGATCTCACTCATCGCCATAGAGCAGCTCCCCTGGCAGGAAATTCTTGAAGCCATTAATCCCATCCATCTGACCCTTTTGAAGGATGCCGCCGAAACCTACCCTAAAATGGATTTTGAAAGCCGCCAATATTATTGTGGCCGCGTACAGCGATTGGCGGGGCAATGCCGCGTTCCCGAATCCGTCCTGGCTGAAGCGGCCTGCCGCTTAACAAAAGAGGGCAAGCAGGACGGGGTGCATAACCATGTGGGGTATTACCTCACGGAGGCCGAGGGCGAACAGGCTCTTAAAAATCATCTGCATGCTTCTCGCCCCTTTTTCGCCCTGCGCCTTTTTATAAAAAAGCATGTCACCGCGCTTTACCGGCTGAGTCTTTTTTTGTGGGCGCTCCTCGGTATATTCGCGCTGTACCGCTTCCATGTTCCTTTTTTGATGGGCCTTTTCTCCCTTCCGTTATCCGCGCAGCTCGCCCGAAGATTCTGGCGTTATGTCGCCCGAAAGCGCCTTCCGCCCCGTTTTTTGCCCCGCGTACAATTGGATCAACTAACAGAGGAGACTCGCTGTCTCGTTGTGATTCCCACCCTTATCACCGCGCCTTCTCAGGCGCTTGCCATGGCGCGCAGGCTCTCCGTCGCGTACCACGCAAACCCCGATAGCCATCTTCATTTCATGCTGCTCGGCGATTTTGCGGACAGCGATACCAAGGCAGCGCCCGACGATGATGCCATTATTTTGGCAGGCAAGGCCGCCATCGATGCGCTCAGCCGCGATATTCCAAAGAGTGTCTTTTACTATCTCCACAGAGGTCGCACCTTCAACCCGAAGCAGGGGCGCTACATCGGGCGTGAGCGCAAACGCGGCGCTCTTGAAATGCTCAACCGCTATCTGCTGGGGCGCGAAAGCACCGATCCTATCGCCTTTTCCAACGTGGATTTAAACAGCCTCGCCCATCGCTACCGCTATGTCATTACCCTGGACAGCGATACCGTTTTACCGCCGGGCGCCGCCCGCCGCCTCATCGGGACGATTTCCCATCCGCTCCATGTGCGCCGCCGATCGGGCGGCAAAATGCGCGGCATGAGCTTGATTGTTCCCGTGGTAGAAATCACGGCCCGAGCGGTCACAACGCCCATCGCTTATCTGTGGAGCGGCAGCGGCGGCACCGATCCTTATAACCACCACATTTCCAATCTATATCAGGATATGGCGTGCCGCGGTTCCTTTTCGGGCAAGGGTATTTATACGCCCGATACTTTTTTGGATGAAAGCGAAGGACGCATCCGAAAAAACAGCATCCTGAGCCACGATCTGCTGGAAGGGGCGTTGACGGGCAGCGCCATCAGCGGTGATATTACCCTGTATGATACGCCTGTGAAAAGTGTCAGCGGCTTTTTCAAGCGCCTCCACCGCTGGACGCGCGGAGATTGGCAGCTTTTACCGTGGCTTTTGCCCTTTGTGCCGGGAACTGCCGAGAAAAACCCGCTGGATGGCTTTTCGCGCCACAAAATATGGGATAACCTGCTGCGCAGCCTTGTCCCCGCCGTGCGCCTGATGCTTCTTTTTTTTAGCGTTCATTTTCGCGATCCCTTTTTCTTCGCCCTGGCGCTGTTCGCTCCCGCTAAGGAAAATGGCCCGCTGTTTATAAGCCGCCTCGCTTTTTTACCCCTGGAAGCCTATACCCTTTGCGATGCCATCGCAAGAACCCTGCACCGCCTGCTTATTTCCCATCGGCATATGCTGGATTGGGTGACCGCCGCCCAAAGCGAGCATCTCCCTTCCGATGAACGGTTTGAAGCCTTTATTCAGTATGCCTGCGCGGGGTTGATGGGGCTTACAAGCCTGCTCGCGCTGCCCTTCGGATGGGTCGGATTGCCTGTTGCCGCGCTATTCGCCCTAGCGCCCTCCTGCCAAAAAGCGCTGAACGGCGATATTCAAGAAAAAGCGCCTCTTGGCGATGAAGACACGCTGCAAGCCATAGATCTGGCCGCACAAACCTTCTCTTTTTTCGATGCCCTCGTCACAGAAAAAAGCCATTTTCTGCCGCCCGACAACCTGCAAATATATCCCGATAAAGGCATCGCCACGCGCACAAGCCCCACAAACATCGGGCTGTACCTTCTGGCGCTTGTGGCGACTTATGAGCTTCAGTTAATAGACGCGAACGAACTGGGGCGGCGCGCGGCCAAAACCATCGATACCCTCCAAGGCCTCGAAAAATGGCAAGGGCATTTTTACAACTGGTATGATACCATAACCCTCCTCCCGCTGCCGCCTCGCTTTATATCCGCCGTGGATTCAGGCAATCTTGCGGCATGCCTTATCACCGTTGCCCAAGCCCTCCGCACCCTTGCCCCTCAAATGGATGCCGTCTTTCACCCTCTTTCAAAGCAGCTGGATGCCTTGGCGGAAGAAATGGATTTCGCTGCCCTGTTCGATCCCGTGGCGCAGCTTTTCCATATCGGCTTTGATACAGGCACGAACAAACTCACTCCCGGGCACTATGATCTATTGGCATCCGAATCCAGGCTCTTAAGCTTCACGGCGATTCTCCTTGGAAAAGTGCCGAGCCGCCACTGGTGGCGCCTTGGCAGGACGCTTGTCAAAAAACGGCATACCGCCTTGATCAGCTGGAGCGGCACTTTGTTTGAATATTTCATGCCGCATATTCTTCTCCCCTATGTGCGCGGCACACTCATGCACGAAACCGCCACGGCCGCTTTTTTTCTCCATGTCGGGCATAAGAAGCACGGCGTTTTCGGCGTATCCGAAAGCGGCTATTATGCCTTCGATGCCTCCTTGAACTACCAGTACAAGGCGTTTGGCTTACCGCTATTGGCATTAAGCGGCGAGACACGGGCGGAGGTCATCGCCCCCTATGCCTCCCTGCTGGCTTTCCCCCTTTTCCCACGCCGCGTCTCGGACAATTTGCGCCAAATGGTCTTCAATAAATGGCAGAGTTCTTTCGGGCTTTATGAGGCTGTGGATTTTGATTCCCGCCGCGTCGGACAAAAGGCCTTTGAAATCGTGAAAAGCCACATGGCGCATCATCAGGCAATGATTCTGTGCGCGCTGTGCAACGGCCTAAAGGATAATGCGCTGCAAAAATATTTTTCAGCCCTTCCCAAAGCCATAGCCTACGCTCCCCTTTTGGAAGAGCGCACGCCTTACTTTAGGTACAAAATAAAGCTTTTCAAGCCACCGCAGGAAAAGGAAGCGCCGCCCCCGCCCGCCCCGCGGGATGCCGAATCAGATGCCTTGCCTATCGATGCGCACCTGATTTACGGCGGCGGCACCACGCTGATGGTGGATGGGATCGGCAACGGGTTCATGAAGACGGATGGTATCATGCTGTCACGCTTTCGGGAGTCCGCAGATATCCCTTCAGGCATCCGCTTCTATATAAGGGATGCGGCGCTTGGCACGCTCTATTCGCTCACAGGCAAAAGCCTCGCGGAAGAAACACGGTTTTTCGTCGGCAAAGCCGCTTTCAATCGGCGGTTTGATCTGTTCGAAAGCAGTCTCACCGCCTACATCAACCCGATCGACGGCGCGGTTTTGCATGCCATCGAGCTGATAAACCTTTCGGATATGGCGTTGGAATTGGAGCTATGCGACTATTTCGAATTATGCCTGAATGGACAAAAAGCGGATGTGATCCATCCCGCCTTCGGAGATTTGTTTATTGAAACCGCGCGCCTTTCGAAAACCGCCCTTACCGCCTGCCGTCGCCCCAAGGACGGCAGCGTCGCCTGCAGGATACTGACTCATGCCTTGATTGGCGATGCGGATATCACCCATGCGGTTTTGCAAACCGACAGGGGCGCGTTCATCGGCAGAAACGGCAACGCCGAATCCCCGGCGCACTTACAGGCGGATATCTCCCATTGCGCCGATTTTTACGGCGCGCCCATTACCCCGTGCATGTCTATTCGCGGTCAATTCTCTTTGCCGCCCCGCGGTAAGGCACGGTTCGTATACGTCACCTGCTATATCGAAGAAAAAAAGCTGCCTCCCCCTTTGGTGCTTGAGCGCTACCGCAATCTGCCCGAGACGCTGCGCGTGATTGAATTAAGTCAGCTTCAGGGGCAGGTCACCTTAAAGCATCTGGCCCTTGACAATGCCTCTTGCCACCTCTATTCCCGCATGACGGGAGCACTTTTATACGCCCGTGATCATTCCCTTCCCTTTCCATTGGAATTAGGTCTTCGCGGGCTCTTTGCGCTATCCATCAGCGGAGATTTGCCCATCATGACCGTCTTTATTCAAAAGCGGGAACACATGGGGCTTTTGAAAAACGCGTTGGCCGCCCACAGCCTCTACGCCATGCAAGGCGTCTGGACGGATTTGGCGGCGGTGGTGGATGAAGCGCTGTATACCGCGGCAATCCATTTGAAAAGCTTAAGTTTTCGGCCTGAAAGCGTGCATATTTTCAGGCATGATGCCCTTTCCCCCGCGCAGCTTACGCTTTTGGGCAGCGTCGCGCGGCTTTCCTTTCGCGGCGAAGAGGGCTCCCTTAAAGCGCAGTTCGCGCTGCTTATCCGTAAAAAGAAAGAACCCCTCGCCCTGCCGAAACAAAAGGAAGCGCCGCCTTTGCCGCCCCTTTCACGCCTTTATTTCAACGGCTTCGGCGGCTTTATGGAAGCGGACGGCGATTATGTGATTGATACGACGGGCGGCGTCTCCACACCCGCGCCCTTCAGCAACCTTCTTTGCACAAAGTCCTTCGGCAACCTTGTAACGGAATCGGGCTTCGGCTTTACTTACTACAAAAACAGCCATTTCGGGCGTATCACACCATTTTATAACGATCCCGTTTCCTGCCGCAGCGGGGAGAGAATCCTCCTTCATGATAAAGAATCCGATACCGTCTTTTCCCCTACGCTTATGCCTTATGGCCAAAGCCTGAACCATCGCTGCACCCATTCCTTCGGCGTAACCACCTACTTCTCCGTCGGGCTGGGATTTGAATGCACGCTCACTGTCTTTAGCGATGAAACCTATCCCGTATCCGTGCGGCAGCTGCGCGTAAAAAATACCGAACCCAAAACACGGCAGCTGCGCATCACCCACGAAGCGGATTTTGATATGGATGGCGCGCCCTTTGTTTCTGTGAAGCACGATGCTTATTTGCGGCTAGCCACGCAGCCTGATTTTGACGGCATCGCTTTTCTTGCAGCCCTTGCGCCCCACTATTTTAATAAAGAGCACATCCTAAAACCGGGTCAGCAAGTCACCGTCGCCTTTTTATTGGGCGCGGGCGAAACCACCGAAAAAATCAATGAGTGCATCGATTCATTCACGCGGGAGGGCATCACCGCAAGGCTTCGCGGCACGAAGAGCGCATGGCTGGCGCGCCTTGGCAAAATCACCTTCTCCCTACCCGATGAAAAGCTGAATCTCTTCATGAACAAATGGCTTCCCTATCAAACCCTCACCTCCAGGCTCTATGCCCGCGCGGGCTTTTATCAGGCGGGGGGCGCCATTGGCTTTCGGGATCAGCTGCAGGATATGCTGCTCCTTACGCATACCGATCCTGCAAAAGTGAAGGCGCATTTACTTGACTGCGCGGCGCACCAATACGAAGAGGGCGATGTGCAGCATTGGTGGCATCCGCCGAATCAAGGCGTGCGCACACGGGTTTCGGATGATTTGCTGTTCCTGCCCTACATCACCGCCCGGTACGTGAAGTGTACGGGTGATGCCGCTATTTTGAATGAGACCGCTCCCTATCTTTCAGCGCCGCCTCTCCTGGATAGCGAGGCGGATCGTTACCATAGCCCCACCACAACCGATTACCGGGAGACCTTGCTGGAACATTGCCTGAAAGCCATTCGCCATGTCGCGCTGTCCGAAAGAGGGCTGCCGCTCATGAAGGGCGGCGATTGGAACGATGGCATGAATTTGGTTGGCGGCGAGAGCGTATGGCTGGCGCTGTTTATGGCGACGGTTTTGAAGGATTTCGCGCCCTTTTGCGATCTTCATAATCATCAGGCCCTCCTATCGCTGCGGGATACCCTGTTGCGAGCGGTGGATGCCCATGCCTGGGATGGGGATTGGTACCTGCGCGCCTTTTACAGTCATGGCGAACCCCTTGGCAGTCAAGGCGGCTCTTCCTGCCAAATAGATAGCCTTTCCCAAAGCTTCGCGGTGCTCAGCGGAATCAACCGCGAGCGCGCGGCAAGGGGGATGGATGCGGCGTATCATCGCCTGTTTTTGAAGGATATCGGCGTCATGCAGCTGTTATCACCGCCCTTTGAACCCGCGGATCGTGCGGGCTACATCGCGGGATACCTGCCCGGCATACGTGAAAACGGCGGCCAATACACCCATGCCGTTCCCTGGTTTATCTGGGCGATGAAGGAGCTGAACCGAAAGGATCGCGCCTATGAGCTGCTGGAGGCTGTTCTTCCCATCAACCATTCTCTCGACAAAAAAAGCGCCCTTCGCTACCGCCTGGAACCCTACTTTCTGGCCGGGGATATCTACACGAACAAAAAACAATATGGTCGAGGCGGCTGGAGCATGTACACAGGCAGCGCGGCATGGCTGTATACCGTGGTGCTGGAGCAACTTTTAGGCTTTACAAAAACAGGCGACCAATTAACGCTGAAGCCTTTTGTTCCCGATGCCTGGACGGATTTCTCCCTCACCCTCGCCTTCGGGCAAAGCACCTGGCACATCACCGCCGCGAGGGATACCCCCTATGCCATTCTGGATGGTGAAAAGCTAATCGGCGGCGTTTTAACCTTAACGGATGATCGCCGCATCCATACCGCGCGCTTTCCTATCGCTTGACAAGGCCTCTCTCCGCCCCTACAATGGAAACGGGACGGAGGGATGCGCTTTGGCTTTTTTGCCCATTAATCAACAGGAAATGAAAGCCCGCGGCTGGGAGCAGGCGGACTTTGTCTTTGTGGTGGGCGAGGCCTATGTGGATCACCCCTCCTTCGGTCACGCGATCATCTCCCGAGTGCTTGAAAAAGCGGGCTTTAAAGTCGCCATGCTCTGCCTTCCCGATATCAAAAATGAAAAAACCTTTACGGAATTCGGGCAGCCGAAGTATGGCTTCCTTGTTTCCGCCGGCGGCATCGACAGCATGGTGAACCATTATACCGCCGCGAAAAAGCCCCGCAGCGAGGATGTTTACGCCCCGGGCGGCAAGGCGGGTATGCGGCCTGATCGCGCCACCATCGTCTACTGTAACCACATCCGCAAGCACTATTCCCATTCCCCTATCTTCATCGGCAGCCTGGAAGCGAGCCTTCGCCGCTTTTCCCACTACGATTATTGGGATAATAAAGTGCGCCGTTCCATTCTGGTAGACAGCGGCGCCACGGCGCTGATGTACGGGATGGGCGAAAGATCCGTTTTGGCGCTTTGCCAATGGGCAAAAGATGGCTGCGATAGGGAAAAATTACGGCATATTGATGGCATCTGTTATATGCAAAAAACGCCCGAAGATGCGGCGCTTTCGCTGCCCTCCCACTTTGATGTAGCAAGCGATAAAAAAGCCTACGCCAAGGCGTTTAAGCTGCAATATGACGAACAGGATCCCGTGCGCGGCAAAGCCCTTTGCCAAATGCAGGACAAGGATCGCTATCTTGTCCAAACCCCGCCCGCCATGCCCCTGACCCGCCCCGAGATGGACGCGGTATACGCCTTGCCCTATGAACGCGCTTACCACCCAAGTTATGAAAAGCTGGGCGGCATACCTGCCTTAAAGGAAGTCGCCTTTTCCATTACTTCCACCCGCGGCTGCTTCGGCGGCTGCCATTTCTGCGCGCTCACCTTCCACCAGGGGCGCATTGTGGTTTCCAGAAGCCCCGAGTCCATTTTAAAAGAAGCCAAACAACTCACGGCGCGAACCGATTTCAAGGGCTACCTCCACGATGTAGGCGGCCCTACGGCCAATTTTCTAAACCCCGCGTGCAAAAAGCAGCTGAAATCCGGCGCTTGCAAAAATCGCCAATGTCTATACCCCACCCCCTGCAAAAACCTGGATGTGAGCCATCGCGACCTTGTCTCCCTGCTAAGAAAGCTTCGGGAGTTGCCGAAGGTGAAAAAAGTGTTCATCCGCTCCGGCCTGAGATATGATTACATCATGGCCGATAAAGACAATACCTTTTTGAAGGAGCTTTGCCTGCACCACATTTCCGGCCAGCTTAAAGTTGCGCCCGAGCATGTGAATCCCGCCGCCCTTTCAAAGATGGGCAAGCCCGGGCGGGACGTATATGATCAGTTTGTAAAGCGCTACGAAACCATCAATCAAAACCTCGGCCTCAAGCAATACCTCGTGCCCTACTTTATGTCCGGCCACCCGGGCTGCGATTTACTGGGCGCGGTGCAGCTTGCCGAATACCTGTGCGATACAGGCCACCAGCCCGAGCAGGTGCAAGATTTCTACCCTACCCCGGGCACCCTCAGCACCTGCATGTTCTACACGGGGATCGATCCCGAAACCATGCGCCCCGTCTTCGTGCCGAAAACACCCAAGGAAAAAGGCATGCAACGTGCCCTGCTGCAATATCGCTACCCCCAAAATCACGAGATCGTGCGGCAGGCTCTGCGTGCCTGCGGCAGGGATGATTTAATCGGCAACAGCCCAAGATGCCTGGTTTCGGCAGGAAGACCGATTGGAAGGAGCATCAACAATGACAGAAAAGCAACAAAGCGCCCTAAATAAGATTCTTTCCGCCTTGCCGGAGGACTGTCGCGATGCTTATCAGGAAATTGCCGAGTGCGCTATCTCCCTTGGCTATATGCCTGTTCTGAAGGGAACGCGCGAGGATTATGCCGATTTCGCGAAGGGCAAAATCAAGCGCACGATTCTGAAAATAAATACGAATCCCCAATATCGGTGTATTGCGATGAAATTCTATGCGCTGCCTGAGTACACCGGCATTTTTTCTCAGGCGATTGATGAACGGCTGGTATATTGGAACAAGCTTGGCTATGAGGCAAGATGCTTCGGCTGCGGCAAATGCGATGGCACCCATGGCTATTCATGCGCGCTGCCCGATGGCAAAAAAGCCTTCCTGTGCGGCTTCGGCGTTGTTCCCGTCACCGCGTTTTCAAAGGAGCACCTCGCCGAAGTCAAAGAAGCGCTGAAAATCCAGGACGACTTCTTTATGAAAGAATCCTCCGCATAAACAAAAGCGGATGCTCATGAGAGCACCCGCTTTGCTTTATTGAACTGCTAGGGTTCCAGCCGCATGCGAATAAGCACGCTTTCAAGCACAGGCAAGGTTTCCGTCATGCGAATGATTTCAACGGAGCCGTGAGGCGCTTCGACCAAGCGGGCAACGGCATAGCGTGTCACTTCAAGCAAAGGCAGAAGGTTGTTGGCG
>JGI994J12354_10005407_pt1 | contig 11010 bp, 12 predicted proteins | sample IntmicLarv3ML3BL_FD_12354 | JGI IMG/M metagenome (IMG submission 12354) | reverse complement strand
TTTTTTTCAAGCAGAAGACGGCATACGAGATTGTTATAGAAGGTGAAGAAGCTTGGGTGGCAGAAGTGTCTGAAATGGTAAGAGTTAGTAAGAAATTATTGCAGCAAGAATATCAACCGTATTATTTGTACCGACAAAAAGGAACATTACAAAACCTTGAAAACGTTGGGTATTCATTAAAAGGAAAAGAATGTTTATATAATATTTTTATTATGGAAGAGGTACAAACCATACTTTCATGTGGTGCCGGTGGTAGCACAAAGCTGTTGAGAAGTAACGAAAAAAAGATTAATCGTATATTCAATAGTAAATATCCTGTTGATTATATTAAGAATAAAGAAAAACTTGAAGCAAAAGACAAAGAAATAACAGAATTTTTATTATAATCTTTCACTTTGAGAACTAATCAATATTATATATCTATTGGTAATATTGCATAAAAAGTGCAAATTAAGTATAATTAAGCAGTAGTGTTATGTTATTAAGAAAGGAAGTTATGTAAAGTGAGTAATATTTTTGATGATATTAAAAAAGCTGGGGCAAAAATTGTAGATACCACTGCCAAAACTGCTACAGATATTGCTAAAAAGGGTAAGGACAAAGCAACAGTTATATCTTTAGAGAATGAATTGGCAAAAGCTCAAAGGCAACTTGGTGCGTATGTTTATACTAGCCGCAAAACAGGTATTGAAGACCACGACCAAATGATGCAATATATTGGTCGCATTGCAGATATTGAGATTCAATTAAATGGATATAAAGTTGAAGATATTACAAAAGTGGAAATCACGCCAATATGTCCATCATGTGGTGCAGAAGTGAAAGAGGATGCGGTTTTTTGCGAAAAATGCGGGGCAAAAGTATCTTCGACACTTAATGAAGAATAATCTCTAATATTTTTTTGCTGTTATAGTGTATGATATTTAAGGGTTTTGAATATATTACTCGTTAATTTTACTCAAAATTAGAGTATTTTTTGTGGAAAATTATAAAAATTACGGCAAAACATGGAAAAACTATGTTTTTTCTGAAAAAAACGTAGAAAAGCTTGCAAATAAGCCGTTTTTTGAGTATGATAATAACGTGAAAGAGAGAAGTTATGTTTCTTTTTGAAGAAAAGGAAAATTATGATATAAATGACCTTTTGAAAATTGTAACTTTATTGCGAGACCCGCAAAATGGTTGTCCTTGGGATATTGCTCAAACACATGAAAGTATTCGCAAAAATTTTATTGAAGAAACATATGAAGCTGTAGAGGCAATTGACCTTAGAGATGAAGTTCTTTTGCAAGAGGAATTAGGGGATGTTCTTCTACAAATTGTTTTGCATGCACAAATGGAAACTGAAAATGAAGTATTTAGCTTTTCAGATGTATGCGATAGTATTTGTAAAAAGCTAATATTGCGGCATCCACATATATTTTCTGATATAGAAGCAAACACAACAGCAGAAGTGTTACAAAATTGGGAAAACATCAAGCAGAAAGAGAAAAAGCAAGAAACAATTGCGGATAAGCTTATGGCTGTACCTATTTCCTTACCTGCGCTAATGCGCACCCAGAAAGTGCAGAAGCGTGCAGGAATAATATATGAGGGACTAGAAGAAGAGGTAAACACACTTTACCTGTTAAAACAAAAAATTGAAGATATTGAAAAGACAATAAATTATAGTGATGATGCCCTTTTGCTTGTTAAGGACAATATTGGGGATGTTTTATTTCTTACAGCTAAACTGGCACAAAGTTTTGAAATTGATGCCGAAGAAGTTTTATCGCAAAAGATAGATGATTTTATTAAACAATTTTGAGTGTACGAATATATTATAAAGTTTGCTTTTATTTGGTTAATTACAGAGTAATCTGTATTTATAAAAAATTTCGGAGGTAATAATTATGACAAAAGGTGAATTAGTAGCAAAAGTTGCTGAGACAACAGGCTTAACAAAAAAAGACGCAGAAAAAGCAGTAGGTGCATTTGTTGATGCAGTAACTGGTGCTCTCAAAAAGGGAGACAAAGTTGCACTTGTTGGGTTTGGTACTTTTGAAGTACGTAAACGCCCTGCACGTATGGGCCGTAACCCACGCACAAAAGAAGAAATTAAAATTCCTGCAACAAAAGCTCCTGTATTTAAAGCAGGCAAAGCATTAAAAGAAGCTGTAAAATAGAAGTTACTTAAAATGCCGGTGTTGTTTTAGCACACCGGCATTTTTTGTTTTGAGAGGAAATTTTTTATGCGAGTAGATAAATTTCTAAAAGTTTCAAGGCTTATTAAGCGGCGAACAGTTGCAAACGATGTAGCTGATGCGGGAAGAATTGAAGTGAATGGTAAAGTTGTAAAGGCATCTTATAATGTAAAGGTGAATGACTTGCTTACTGTTAATTTTGGCAATAAGCCTATTACTGTAAAAGTATTAAGTGTTGACAACATTCAAGGTAAAGATATAGCACGCGAAATGTACACAATTATTGAAGAATAAGGCTTCAGAAGTAGCTTACTTTTAATTTTTTTTGCAAAAATTCAAAAAAATGCTTCACAAATGTGAAAATATAATATATAATGCTAATACTTATATTGTATAGTAGAGGTACTTTACTTTGAAGAAAATGCAAAAAATTAAGAGAAAAAGCCTTGCTGGGCTGCTTGGTAAAAGCTGTTTGGCGAGCTTTGCTATATATTTAATTTTCTCTTTTGCGTTTACTCAGCTTGAGATTTTAACAAAGCGGCAAGAGCTTCTCGCAATAGAAACTCAAATACAGCAACAGCAAGAAAATAATATGGAAATGGAAAGACTTATTTCTTCAGGAAATGAGATTGATTTTATTGAACGTATTGCAAGAGATAGGTATAACTATGCAACCCCAAATGAAAGAGTATTTATTGACATTACTGGACAATAATAAGAAAGGGTACGTGTGTACATGCAATTAGAAGTAGGAGCCATTCAAAGCGGAAAAGTAACAGGAATTAAAAATTTTGGCGCATTTGTAGAGCTAACAGATGGTACGGTTGGTATGGTACATATTTCAGAAGTAGCAAACTCATATGTGAAAGACTTGCAAGATTTTCTACAAGAAGGCCAAGAAGTTAAGGTAAAAGTTCTTTCTATTTCTCCTGAAGGTAAAATTTCTTTGTCAATTAAACAAGCCGAACCCATAGAAAATTCAAAACCTAAAAGTGCTCCTCCACCGAATGTATGGAAACCAAAGCCTGTTCAAAATGAAGACCCTACCGATTTTGAGGGAATGATGGCAAAGTTTAAACAACAGAGTGAAGAAAAAATTGCAGATGTAAAACGTAACAAAGAAGCCCATAGAGGTAGCGGTGGGGGGTATTCACATCGCGGTGGGCGTGGGTAAATGCAAAAAAATACTGCTACTTTTGAAAGTAAGCAGTGTTTTTATTTTATAAAATTTTTTTATTTTTGAGAGGTAAAAAATTATGAAAACAACTTTAACTAATGGAAAGATTTATATTGGAGACAATGTGTTTATTGAAAACGGCTTTGTTTCTTTTGAAAATGGCTTAATTTGCGAAGTTGGGGAAATGAAAGACTATATTAAAGTAAGCGAAGGTAGGGAAATAGATTTACAAGGTAAATTTGTTTACCCAGGCTTTGTAGATGCACATTGCCACATTGGTATGGAGGAAGAAATTATAGGCTTTCGCGGCGATGATGTAAATGAAATGACAAACCCTGTTACACCCAACCTTTCGGCATTAGATGCGATAAACCCTAATGACAAATATTTTAAAGAAGCAATTGCATCAGGTGTAACTACTGTAATTACAGGGCCGGGCTCTGCAAACCCTATAGGTGGGCAGTTAATTGCAATGAAAACAGGTGGAAGCGTTTTAATAGATGATTTAGTTATAAAATCACCAATCGCTATGAAAATGGCACTTGGTGAAAACCCGAAAGTTGTTTACAATGAAAAAAAGCAAGCCCCGATGACGCGTATGGCAACTGCAGCAATTATTAGGGAAGCTTTTAACCAATGTAAGGCATATATGGAAAAAGAAGAAAAAACATATGATGCTAAAATGGAAGCACTTATACCGGTATTAAAAGGGGAGTTGCCGGCACATATACANGCTCACCGCAGAGATGACATTTTTACTGCTATGCGCATTGCGGAAGAATTTAAGTTGAATTATGTTATAGTGCATGGTACGGAAGCACATATTTCAGCCGATATTATTGCTGAAAAAAATGTAAAAATAATTGCGGGGCCTATTCTTTCTGATCGCCCTAAGCCAGAATTGATTAATTTAACGCCAGCCGGTTTGGGTATGCTTTACAAAGCAGGGGTTGAAGTTGCACTTTGTACTGATAGCCCTGTTATACCACAACAATATCTTGGTATATGTGCGGGCTTGTGTGTACGCGAAGGTATGCCAGCCAACGCTGCAATTTCTGCAATTACGGAAGTGCCTGCAAAAATTTGTGGCATAGATAACCGCGTAGGTAAGCTTGCTAAAGGGCTAGATGCAGATATAGTTGTTTTTGATGGCAGTGCTATTTCTTTAGAAGGAAAATGTGTTGCAACTTATGTAAGCGGAGAGATGTTGTATGGTGATATACAATAAGGTTACTTTAAAAATAGTTAGCTATAGTTATAATTTGTAAATGATGGAAGGAAAATAGAAACTTGATTTATAAAATGGTTGCGCCTTGTTACTTTGGTACAGAAGCTGTAGTGAGCTATGACTTACGAAGAATTGGTGCGCAAAACATAGAACTTGAAGATGGGCGGGCCTTTTTTGAAGGTGATGCTGACATTATAGTTAAAGCAAATATACACTCCCGTAGTGCAGAGCGTATATTAATTCTTTTGGCTAAGTTTAAAGCAGAAACATTTGATGAATTATTTGATGGAATATATGCCATATCGTGGGAAGATTTCTTACCAAAAGACGCAGAATTTCCCGTAAAGGGTTCTAGCTTGTCATCAACTTTATCAAGCGTACCTGCATGCCAAAGCATTGTTAAGAAAGCAATAGTAGAAAAAATGCGCAAGGCATATAAAACCGAAATACTACCCGAAACAGGGAACCAATACCGCATACGCATTAGCTTACGCAAAAACATAGCAGAGGTTTATTTGGATACAAGCGGAGTGGGCCTGCACAAAAGAGGATACCGCAGAAATGCAGGGGAAGCACCAATAAAAGAAACCCTTGCAGCCACTATGGCAGACATTGCACGTGTAAAGCAAAACAGCTTAGTGCAAGACCCATTTTGCGGTTCAGGAACATTACTAATAGAATCTGCAATGAAGGCGCTTTGTATTGCACCAGGGTTAAAGAGACGATTTGCCGCAGAAAATTATGATTTTATTAAAGGCACCATATGGCAAGAAGCACGACGAGAAGCACTTGCGGAAATTATACAAGATGCTGAGTTTGAAGCAATAGGCTTTGATATAGATGAACAGGTGCTTGATATTGCAAAGAAAAATGCGAAGTTTGCAGGTGTAGAGAAATATTGCAAATTTTTTAAAGCCGATGTTGCTGATTTTGCCCCGAGCGAAAACAGTATTATACTAACTAACCCACCATATGGCGAAAGAATGTCAGACTCAAAACAAGTGGTGATTCTTGAAAAGACGTTGAGCGAAAGATTGAGTTCATACCCCGTTAAGGGTAGCTATATTATTTCCGCAGATAATGATTTTGAAACTAACTTTGGGAAGAAAGCTACACGGCGCAGAAAATTGTACAATGGAATGATACCTTGCCAATTATATATGTACTATGACAAGTGATTATTACATAGCGAAATGTATAGAACAAATATTCCAATATAATTATACATATTATGTATTTTTTAAATCAATAAAAGCGAGGGCAACTTACTATAAATAAGTGCTCTTGTTTTTTATGCAGATTAATCTGTGAACGTATACTTACTTTTATCTTTTTGATATAATAACACTATTAAAAATAAAGCGACGTAAAGTGGCAATAGTAACTTATAAAACATAAAATATATATAGAGTTTATTGTAGGAGAGTAATATGAAAATATTAAGCTATGGTTCTTTGAATATTGACAAAGTGTATACTATGGAGCATTTTGTACAACCAGGCGAAACAAAATCTTCATTGAAGTATGAAACTTTTTGTGGGGGTAAAGGTTTAAACCAGAGTATTGCGATTGCATTGGCAGGGGTTAAAGAAGTTTATCATGCAGGAAAAATAGGAAGTGACGGCTTAATGCTTATGGATCGCTTAAAAGAGGTATGGGTAGATACAAAGTATGTCTTAACTTCAACTAACACTCCTACAGGGCACGCTATAATACAAGTAGAAGTTACAGGGCAGAACAGTATTATTCTTTTTGGTGGCGCAAATAAAGAAATTACTACTACAGATGTGGATAATACCCTTGAATTTTTTTGTAAAGGCGACATTATTTTGTTACAGAACGAAATTTCTTCTTTAGCATATATTTTACAAAAGGCTAAGGAGAAAGGAATGATTGTTATACTCAATCCATCTCCGATAGATGAGAACTTATGTAATATAGATTTATCTTCGGTTGATTATTTTATTCTAAATGAAATTGAAGGTAAGACATTAACAAGTGAAGAAAATCCTCAAGATATATGTAAAGCACTTTGCAAAAAGTACAAAAAAAGCAAAGTGGTGCTAACACTTGGCAGTAAAGGTGCAATATATTTTGATGGGGTACAGTCTATCCGCCAACTAGCTTGTAACGTGGAAGTAGTTGATACAACCGCCGCAGGAGATACTTTTACTGGATATTTTATTGCCGGATTAACAAAAGGTACACAAATTGAAAAGATTTTACAGGACGCTTGCAAAGCAGCCGCAATATCAGTAAGTAGAAACGGAGCATCTGATTCGATACCGACAAGAGAAGAAGTAGATGCATCCATTATTCAGTAACAATTTTGCTAATTACAAACATAGCATATAAATAAAAAAGAATTGTTAATAAATAGCATACCAAGTATTTTGTGGAAGAATATAGAAGATAAGCTACTTTAGGGAATGTAAGCATCTTTTTAGTGCTGAAGAGCAGATATATTTTTTCGTAATGGCTGAAAAATAGTCAATAAAATGAATGATAGTGTACAAGCCACTACCATTCATTTTTTCTGAAGGCTTCTATAAACCAAGGGTCTTGCGCAGTAAATGTGTTTCCAACAAATGAATATGGGAAATCTTCTGGCATTTGCACATAGTTAAATGCAAGAGCCTTTGCGAACAAAGCGGGGTATTTTAGTCCATATTGCTTGTTTATGGCATAATCGCCATATTTACCATCACCTAGAATAGGATGGCCAATATGTGCCAAATGTGCCCGTATTTGGTGTGTGCGCCCTGTTATAAGGTTTATTGAAAGAAGTGAAAGACCATTTTTGCTTTCCAGTAACGTATATTGCGTTTCAATGCTCTTGCTTTTCTCTGATAAAGGTTTTGAAGAAACTGTTACTGTTGCGTTTTTTGCATCCTTAGTTAAAAAAGCTTGCAAATTTGCGTTTTTTTGTTTAGGGTTACCTGCAACAACTGTAAAATATGTTTTTCCAATTTGGTGCTGCTGCATCTTTTTATAAATATATTCATGGGTATGTGGTGTTTTTGCAACCATAACAAGACCGCAAGTTCCACGGTCAATTCTGTGGCATAGGTGTGCATTTTCAGCAGATGTAATATCACCTTTCCCAAGAAAATACTGCTTGCAAATGTTTATCAGAGTATTGTTTTCGGCCCCATTTACTAAAAGTCCCGCAGGCTTATTAAAAATAATTAAATCAGTGTCTTCATAAATTATTTCAGGCAGTTTACATTGTTTTTCAATAGAGGTATTATTTACAGGTATAGGAAAGAAGATATTTATTTCATCTTGGTTTTGTAATTTGTAGTTATATGTTACAGGTTTATTATTTACCTTTACATTTTTTTGTTTTATGGAATTGGCAATATACTTTAATGAAAGAGCAGGAAAATTATCTTTCAAAAAATCTCTGAGAAATATAGGTTTGTTTTGATTATAAATAATATTTCTCATACTTTCCTCCTTTTCTTTTAGATTAAGTTATTTTAACACAAATTAAATGCAAAAAGAATATTATATAGTAAGTAGCTAAAGTTAAATATGTTGACATTCAATTTTGTAAAATATATAATTGTATTCGCTGTAAAACGGCCGGGTGTGGCGCAGTTGGTAGCGCGCTTGACTGGGGGTCAAGAGGCCGTGAGTTCAAGTCTCGCCACTCGGACCATAAAAACCCAAGCAATAACCGAAATATTTCGGTTATTGCTTGGGTTTTTTACTTATATAAGCTGAACTATTATGCTATAATATTACTTATTATAGAAGTAGCGTAAGTATAAGTATTTCGAATAAAGGAATTAATAATGTTATATAATGCAAAAAATAAAAGTGTGCTTGTGCATAATGTTTCTATGAATTATGTAGAATTTGGATCAGGAACAAAAACTCTTGTTTTACTGCCAGGCCTGGTGGATGGGTTAAGAAATGTAAAAGGGCAGGCATTAAACTTAGCATTATTTTACAGAGAATTTACCAAAGATTTTAAAGTATACATATTCAGTAGAAAAGATATTTTGCAAGAAGGTTATTCTATAGAAGATATGGCAACAGACTTGAAAATAGCGTTTAATATATTAGGTATTGAAAAGTGCTATTTACTTGGCGCTTCTCAGGGCGGAATGATAGCGCAACGGTTTGCGATTGAATATCCAGATATTGTTGAAAAATTAATTATCGCAGTATCAGCATCAAGAACTAACAGTATATTGCAAAATTCAATTAACTGCTGGATAGATTGTGCAGAGGGTGATGATTATAAATCTTTAATTATAGATACAATGGAAAAAACATATTCACCTAAAAGGTTAAAGATATACAGACTTACATACCCTGTTTTAACAAGAATAGGAAAGCCAAAAGACTTCATAAGGTTTTTAATTCAGGCAAGGGCCTGTTTGGCACATAACACATACAATGAATTGGAAAGAATAAATTGCCCTACAATGATTATCGGTGGTGATGACGATAAAGTTGTAGGTATTAACGCTTCACTTGAAATGGCTAAAAAGATAAAAAATAGTCAATTAGTAATATATGAAGGGCTTGGGCATGCAGTTTACGAAGAAGCAAAGGGGTTTAATATACAAGTAATAAAGTTTCTTTTAGAAGAAATATAATGTTATAGACTAATAGCTTTAAAATATTATCGTGTGTTTTAACATTGTAAGTAAGTCACTTTAAACATTGTAAATATATATTGCATTTTATCTATTATAAAAGGGGTGCGTATTATGCAATCAAATGAAAAAAGCGAACGAGTTATTATAAGGCTGGCAAAGCCGGGCGAAGCAAGTTATGTAAGTTATTTACATATGAAGGTATATCAAGAAATGTATAATTTTCGTCCTGTGTTTGAATACTACTTACTAAAAGCACTTGCTGAATATTTACATAACCCTGAAAGAAGTGCACTTTGGGTAGCAGAAATTGATGGTAGAATAGCAGGCTCCATTTCCATTGTGCAATCATCAGAAGGCAAAGATACAGCACAGCTTAGATGGTTTGTTATTGATGGAGAGTATCAAGGGTACGGCATTGGTAAAAAGCTTGCAGAAACCGCTATGCAATTTTGCAAAACAAGCGAGTACAAACATGTGTTTTTATGGACAATTGATTTTTTGAAAGCTGCACGCCATATTTATAGTAATTACGGGTTCAAGCTAACCGAAACGGTTGAAAATAGTGAATGGACTGATGAAACAATAACAGAAGAACGTTGGGATTTAGACCTTTAATTTAGCGAAAGAATAATTATTGTTATTGAAAACAGCCCATTTGTATATTTTTTTCATTTTTGTAAAAGTTTTTATTGACAAATGGACAATATACCGTTATATTTCATATTGCGTGTTTTGCATCTAAAAACGCTTCTTGTAGCAGTATGCAGTGCTGTAGCTGTGTTTACACAGTGTAACAAACCTTTTGCGGGGTTCTGTAATAGGCTACAACCTACACAATAGTGTAGCACTTTCCGCAAAGGGGGATGCATTATGGAAGATATTATTGTAAGTTTAAAAGACATTGTTATGGATTTTGATGGGGAAGAGGTGCTTTCCGGATTATCACTGGATATTCACGACAAGGAGTTTGTTACCTTGCTCGGGCCGTCTGGGTGCGGAAAGACTACAACACTTCGAATTATCGGAGGTTTCCTTGAACCAAAATCTGGCAGTGTTTTTTTTAGTGGGAAAGACATTACTATGTTACCGCCTTATAAAAGAGAGGTAAATACAGTTTTCCAAAAGTATGCTTTGTTTCCACATTTAAATGTATATGAAAATGTGGCATTTGGTTTACGCTTGAAAAAAATGGATGAAAACGAAATTAATATGCGTGTTTTGGAAATGCTTGAACTGGTAGATTTGAAGGGATATGGTAGAAGAAACACAACAAATCTTTCAGGCGGGCAGCAACAACGTGTAGCAATAGCGCGTGCCCTTGTTAACCAACCAAAAGTACTGTTGTTAGATGAACCTTTGGGGGCGCTTGATTTAAAGTTACGTAAAGAAATGCAAATAGAGTTGAAACGTATACAGCAAAACGCAAACATTACTTTTGTATATGTTACGCATGACCAAGAAGAAGCGCTTACCATGAGCGATACAGTTGTAGTTATGAATAAAGGTACTATTCAACAAATTGGTGCACCTCAAGATATTTATAACGAGCCTATTAATGCCTTTGTAGCTGACTTTATTGGCGAGTCTAACATTCTGGAAGGAATGATGGAGAAAGACTTTGTTGTAAACTTTGCAGGGCAAACGTTTTCTTGTGTAGATAAAGGGTTTGATAAAAGCGAACTTGTACAAGTAGTGGTGCGCCCTGAAGATATTAAAGTTGTACCATCTATACAAGGGCAGCTTACAGGTGTTGTTACGAACGTTGTATTTAAAGGCGTACACTATGAAATATCAGTTGAGCAATCC
>JGI994J12354_10005406_pt1 | contig 11011 bp, 9 predicted proteins | sample IntmicLarv3ML3BL_FD_12354 | JGI IMG/M metagenome (IMG submission 12354) | reverse complement strand
GGACGTAGTCCGCCACTTTAATATTGGTGCGTGCTTGAATCGGAAGTTTTAGGTTTTTTCAAAAAGAAAAAATCTAAAAACGATTCAAGTACGATAGTGGCACACAGACAGCGAACAACATCAACAACTCTCTCTGACGACTTCATTCTTAAACTAGAATTAAAGGACGTAGTCCGCCGCTTTAAAAATAGCAAAAAACGCTCCGTAAGGGATTATCGCTGCAAGTCGCACTTGCCTCGGTTGCAAGCTGAGCAAGCTTGCTTCGGGATTCGAAAGGGCTGAAAAGCCCTTCGTCAGGGTTTCTTAAGGGGCAGACAGCCCCTTAAGTCAGGTTTCAAAAGGCTGAACGGCAAAAGCCTTTTGCGGGTGTTGGGCAGAGCCCAACAAGAGATAATGTGAACAAGAAATAAATAATTACAAAAAGAGCATTTTCGTTTAATAAATTATTAAATGAAAATGCTCTTTTTAAAAATATAATTATTATTTTTTCTTTATTTTTTTGCGCGGGAGGCAGAGGCGCGTAGGGTACCGAAGGTTTTCTTTTCGATGCCGAGGTGTTTTTCGACATCTTTTAGGCGTGAGAAGAAGTCGGGGAGTTTTTCGTGAAGGATATCGAGTTTATGTGCAGTCATGTAGGGGAGGGCTGGGGTGCTGCGGAGATATTGATTTGCTTGAACATCGCAGTTTACTCCACTTTGAGCACCTACTTTAACTCCATCTCCAAGTGTAATATGACCTACGAGACCAGCTTGTCCTCCAAGGATGCAACCGTTGCCGAGAGTAGTTGAGCCGGAAATCCCGACTTGAGAGACAATCAAGCACAACTTTCCGACTTTTACATTGTGCGCAATTTGAACTAGGTTATCGATTTTTGAACCTGCGCCTATTAAAGTTTTATCAAAGCGAGCTCTGTCGATGCAAGTGTTTGCGCCTATTTCAACATAGTCTTCCACAACAACATTTCCGATTTGTGGAACTTTATGATGTGCGCCGTTTGAATATTCATAGCCATATCCATCAGAGCCAATCACGCATCCTGGTTGTAGGCGTACGAAGTTTCCGAGCACGCAGTAATCCATAACAACAGCGCGAGGCATTAGATGACAATTGTCTTTAATCACAGCATTTGCGCCTACATGATTATGACTTTCTATATAAGAATTTTTACCAATTTTTACATTTTTACCAATGTAGCAAAATGGACCTATATGAGCTGTAGCGTCAATTTGAGCTGAGTCTTCGACAACTGCGCTAGGATGAATGAATCCGCGCACAGGTTCAGGCCACATCAACTTTTCTAGCACAGCACAAAAAGTTGCAAGCAAGATCGAAGGGTTTTCGCATCTGAATACAGAAGCGTGTTGCGGAACTTCTCCTTCATAAGAATTTGGCAAAATCAAGATAGAAGCCTTAGTAGTAGGGACTTCATTTGCGTATTTGATATTGCCCAAGAAACTTAAATCGAATTCTTTTGCTTCTGCCAAGCTTGCGATTGCATTTATTTTAGTTTCAAGATTTCCTGTAAAAGTTGCGCCTTCAAAAATTTCAGATAATTGTTTAGCTGTATAGGTCATAAAATTATTTTTCTTTTGGATATTCGACACGAGAATGATACATATTCAACATTGTAAATAAAAACGATTCACGAATTAAGCTCAATTGATGAACTGTAATAGGAGCATCGTCAAGCTGCCCATCAGCCATTTTGCCTCGGAAGATTTGTGATACTAATTCTTCTATCGCATGTTGAGTTATTTTTTTAAGACTGCGAGATGCCGCTTCACAAGAGTCTGCCAGCATCAAAATTGCGCCTTCGGTAGTGCGAGGTTTAGGACCATCATATCTATAAGTGCTTTCGTCAATGCCTGCGGCTCGAAGAGCATTTTGCAAATCTTTTTCTTTTGAATTCTCAACAGCTTTTTGCGCTTTATGATAAAAGTAATTTATCATAGATGTTCCATGATGCTCTGCAATCGCGTTAAGTACAATGCTTGGCAACTTCGCAAGTTTGCCTAATTCGATTCCGTACGTGATATGGTTTTTGATAATCAATGCGCTCATCGAAGGAGTTTGCTCGTCGTGAGGATTAAGAGCGTTGTATTGATTTTCAGAAAAGAATTCAGGCTTAGAGAGTTTGCCAACATCGTGATACAAAGCGGCAACATGACACAACAAATAGTTTGCTTTGACTTTCCTTGCGGCATCTTCAGCGAGTCTTGCAACCATTATTGAGTGATGTAAAGTGCCTGAAGCAGACATTTGTAATTTACTAAGAAGAGGTTTATTAAAATCAGTAAATTCAAAAAGAGTAATATCTGAGCACAAATTAAATAAACGCTCAAACAAAGGCATGACAGCAAGGACTATAAAGCTCGTGACAAGTCCTGCAAACATCGCTCCGAATGATTGAGCTAGTAAAATAGGAGTGTCGCCTGTGCTTATAATTCCTGTCAATATACAACCCAATGCTAGTATCGCTCCGTAGAAAAATCCTCCGCAAATTACTCGATAGCGAGTCTGTGATTTTTCACAATAATAAATTGCAACTAATGAAGAGACGAATATCAAAATAAAATATTCTGTTGGCTGACCTAACATTAGTGTTGCAAATGACGAAATCAAAAAGCTCATCACGAAACCTGTGTATGCGCTGACTAGCAATACTTGCAACATAGGCGATATCAAAATCGGAATAGCATATGCGATTATTTGCAGGTAAGATAAATTTTTGATTCCACTTCTTGCGTCTGCTAAATCTATTACAAGACGAAGTAAAATCAGATTCAAAAGCAAAAGCAGAACAAAAGAAACTATTGTGGATTTCTTTTTAGTTTTAGGATTTTTACTTACCACAATAAATAATGCAGCAGCCGAAATAAGAAACACAGAAATAATAAAATCGGTCAAAGAGCCGAATGTAAAGGCGCTATCTAAATTTTTTGCGGCGGCAAATTTTCTATGAGCCGCGATTTTTTCTTTTATAAAAGGAGTGATTTCGGAAGAAGGGTCTGCGATGATTTCTCCTTCACGAATTTTAATTACCACAGGAGCAATAGTTTTTCGGATTTCTTCTTTTTGCTTCTTTGTAGTCTCTGCGTCATAGACAATATTAGGCGTGATTTTCTGTGAAATTATTCTGAAAAACACGCTCGAAAGATTGTCTGTGAAACCTTGAGAATAAATAGAATTTCTGAATTCTTTTTTAGCGAATTGTTCTGTGCGTATAATCGCTTTATTTTCTACTAAATTTATATTTACAAGATTTTTAAAATTATCATCGCTCGCGTCATAAATGCCGTCGTCCATGATATTTTTGTAGCTATGCAAAGCTAGAGAAAAAAGCTTTTTGAAATTGTCTGCAGTAGTGTGTTCAAGAATTACAAGCAGGTCATTAGGATGAATATCCACAGTTGACGTTTTGCGCAACATGCGTGCCCACATTATTGCTTTGTTATCCATATCCTCCACAACTTCCGCATCAGGACTCTTGAGTTGAGCTTGAATTTCATTCAGTTTTTCGATGAAAATTGTGAATGAATTATTCGCAAGTTTTTCAATTTCTGAATCTATTTTATAGGATGGAAAAACTTGGTCAGCTTTTGCGTCTTGCTTTGACTTTGTCGCAATTTCACTAGGATACTCGAATGTCAAAGTAGATATCAACTGAGTCATTTGTCCTTGATTGCTGACAAAACGCAAGTCGGTACGTGTTCTGCCAAAGAAGCATATTGCGTCGCAAATAATTGCCAACACTAGCACTGCCAGAATGCCCATAAGGGTTTTCATTCTGAAATATACAGGTTTAGTTTCCAGCCCCCCTAGCGTGCGTTTGGCAAGACTTTTTCTAATCGTGACGTTGCCAGACATCTTTGCCTTTCGATTCGTAGGCCTCGATTATTTTCATCACAAGGCGATGACGCACAACGTCTGCACCTTGAAATTCAAATATTCCTATCCCATCTATATTTCCCAAAACCTCGACAGCACCCTTCAAACCAGACTTCTTATGTTTAGGCAAGTCGATTTGCGTGATGTCGCCTGTGACAATCATTCTAGAATTTTCACCTAGTCTTGTTAAGAACATAAGCATTTGCTCCATTGTTGTATTTTGAGCTTCATCTAAAATCACATAAGCGTCAGTGAGCGTACGTCCGCGCATGTAGGCTAGGGGAGCAATCTCGATGACCTTCTTTTCTATGAGTCTTGCTGATTCTTCAGGGCCCAACATGTCATACATCGCATCGTACAAAGGACGCAAGTAGGGCAGAAGTTTTTCTTGCAAATCTCCTGGAAGAAAGCCCAAAACTTCACCAGCTTCAACAGCAGGGCGAGTGAGTATAATTTTATCTACTTTCTTTTCTTGTAGATATTGTAAAGCTGCGGCAACTGCCAAATATGTTTTGCCTGTGCCCGCAGGGCCTATGCCTAGAACAATTTCGTTCTTTCTAATAGCCTTTAAATACTTTTTTTGATTTATGTTCTTAGGAACAATACTTTTCTTTTTGAGATGTATTACCAATGGATTCTCAAACAAATCTTCGAGTTCTGACATTCTGCCAGAGATTGCTTTTTCAAGAGAAGATTTAAAGTCGTTATCGCTGATTTTAAGACCTTGTGAGCGTCCTTTTTCTAAAGCCAAAAAGAAACGAGATGCCAATTCAACTGCGGCATCATCTCCTTCAATTTTCAGCCAATCATCACGAGTGGTAAGCTTTACTTTGAATTCAGCTTCTGCGAGGTTAAGGTTAGCAACATCGTTTTTATAAAGCTCTGTCAAATTTCGAGCGCTATTGAATGTTAATGTGTTTTCTATCATAAATTATAAATTTTTTACGAGTTTTTCCCAGAGTATATCCATAGATTCGGGCAATACTCTTGTATCGGAAATTACAGGCATGAAATTAGTATCTCCATCCCATCTTGGAACAACATGACAATGCAAGTGTGTTGGAATTCCAGCACCTGCTTTTTCGCCCAAATTAAAACCTATATTAAAAGCGTCTGGATTCAGAGTCTTTTTTAATAGGTTTTTTGCAAAAATTATCGTGTCGAAAAACTCAGGACGTTCTTCGTCGTTCAAATCGTTCAGGTCAGCAATTTCTCTATACGGCACAACAAGAAGATGTCCGCAATTATAGGGAAATTTGTTCATCACTATATAGCAGTGATTTCTCTTGCAGACAAGATGAACACTTTTTGGATCTTGTGCTTTAGGGATATCTATAAAAGGATTGGCAGATGTTTCTTTGGGAATGTCTATATAAGGCATTCTCCAATATGAATGTAGTCTCTCCATGATGCAAAACATACAAAAGAATTTGTCTGCTTTTGTCAATCTGCAAACGAGGATATTGATTTTTGATTTTTCGATTAAAAATAGACAAAAAAAAGAACAAGAAAAAAATCTTGTTCTTAATAAAATTTAGCTAAAGTGAGATTTAGCGGTTTTCGTGGCGTTGACGCAACATATTATTAAAGGCGGCAACCTTACGTTTTCTACGCTTAACTTCGCATGGCTTTTCAAAATATCTCTTTGAGCGAGCGTCTTTAATTATACCCTCGCGATCGAGCTTCTTTTTGAGTCTACGCAAAGCTTTTTCCATCGCTTCGCCTTTACGCATTTTTACTTCTATCATTGCTTAGTTCACCTCCTTTGAGTGTCTTACTTTGAAGACATTCAAACAACACTGATTTTTTTTTTAGATTGGTCAAGAGTTTTTTGTTTTTTTTAGATTTTTTTCAAAAAAAATGAGAATAATGAAAAAAATCAAAAAAATTAATAAAAAGTGTTGCAAAGGGGGTGGTCTTTGCGATTTAAAATATTCCCCGAAGTATGAAGTATATATTTATTACAGGCGGAGTGGTATCATCACTCGGTAAAGGGTTAACATCAGGTGCGCTCGGCGCATTGTTAGAAACACGTGGCTTGAAGGTTTGCATTCAAAAATTCGACCCATATCTGAATGTCGACCCAGGAACTATGAGCCCTTTTCAACATGGAGAAGTCTATGTTCTTGAGGATGGCGCCGAAACTGACCTCGATTTAGGTCATTATGAACGCTTTACGAATGCTAGATTAAGACGCTCTAACAGCGTTTCTTCAGGTCAAATTTATGAGACTGTAATTCAAAATGAACGCAAAGGTGAATATTTAGGCAACACTGTTCAAGTGATTCCCCATATCACTAACGAAATCAAAAAGCGCATTATTGCTGGTGGCAAAGACGCGGATGTTCTTATCACTGAAATTGGCGGTACTACTGGTGACATTGAAGGGCTTCCTTTTCTTGAAGCTTTGCGTCAATTTTCTTTAGACATTGGTAAAGAAAATGTTTTATTTGCTCATGTCACACTGATCCCTTTCTTGAAAGCAGCAGGTGAACTCAAGACAAAACCTTCTCAACAAAGCGTTGCTAAGCTCCGTGAAATCGGTATTCAGCCAGACATCTTGGTTTGCAGAACAGAGCATCCTATCACTGATGATATGCGTCATAAATTGTCTCTATTTTGCAATGTCGAAACTAAGGCTGTAATTGAAGAGATGGATGTTGAAAATTCTATTTATGAACTTCCTCTCATGCTTGCAAAAGAAGGTATGGACGAACTTGTTGTCAGAAAATTAAATCTCGATTGCAAGAAAAGCGATATGGCAAAATGGCAAGATATCGTGCAAAAAGTTAAGTTTCCCGCAAGCAATGTAAAAGTTGCTGTAGTTGGCAAATACATTGATTTACAAGACGCATACAAATCTATTTACGAGGCTTTGGCTCATGCTGGTATAGGCAATAATTGCAAAGTTTCTATCAAGAGAGTCGATAGTGAGTCTATAGAAAAAGATGGCGCGCAAAAACATCTTGGCGATGTAAATGCTGTGCTTATCCCAGGAGGATTCGGCGATAGAGGCATTGAAGGTAAAATTTTAGCCGCAAAGTTTGCTCGTGAAAATAATATTCCTTACTTTGGAATTTGCTTAGGTATGCAAATCTTGGTGATTGAATATGCTAGAAATGTTTTGGGTCTTAAAGACGCAAACAGTTCTGAATTTGATTCTGAAACAAAAAATCCTGTAATTCATATTATGGAAGACCAAAAGAATGTTTCAGAAAAAGGCGCGACAATGCGTCTTGGCGCATACAAGTGCAAGTTGATGAAAGATTCTAAAGCGCTCTCTTGCTATAAGAATGAAAATATTTCTGAACGTCACCGTCATCGTTATGAGTTTAACAATGATTTCAGAGCTCAACTCGAAAAGGCGGGGCTTACAATTGCAGGTGTAAATCCTGAACGTGATTTAGTTGAAATTGTTGAAATAGCAAATCATCCATTTATGATGGGTGTCCAGTTTCATCCTGAATTCCAGTCTAAGCCTAGCTTGCCACATCCTCTCTTTTGTGAATTTATTGCAAAAGCGATAAAGAAGTAAAGACAGATAGATTCAGATTATAAACTTAAAAATATTTAGAATCTAAGATAAAAAAATGATTTTTGACAAAAATAAATTGCTAATTATTGCAGGTCCTTGCTCTTTAGAAAATAAAGATTTGAGTTTTACTGTTGCTGAAAAAGTCGCCGCATTGCGTGATTCTTTCAAAGATGATTTGCGTGTGATTTTCAAAGGCAGTTTCGACAAGGCAAATAGAACAAGTTTAAAAAGTCCTCGTGGTCCGGGGATGTACGAAGGTTTGGAAATCTTAGCTTCTGTCAAAAAAGAATTTTCTTTGCCAATAATTACTGACATTCATGACGCCTCTCAATGTCAGGCTGTGGGCGAGGTTTGCGACGCTTTGCAAATTCCCGCTTTCCTTTGTAGACAGACAGATATTTTGATTGCGGCGGCTAAAACAAATAAAGTTGTAAATGTGAAAAAAGGTCAATTTTTGTCTCCTTACGAAATGAAGTTTGTTGTTTCAAAATTGCGTGAAGCAAATGCTGCGGAAATTTGGCAGACAGAAAGAGGCACAACTTTTGGATATCAAAATCTCGTGGTGGATATGCGTTCTTTTACGATTATGAAAGAGAATGATACTCCTGTGATTTTTGACGCAACTCATGCAGTTCAGCTCCCAGGAGCAGGCGGCGGAGTAAGTTCGGGAGAAAGAAAATATGTGAAAGTTTTGGCTCCTAGCGCGATAGCGGCAGGCGCAGATGGATTGTTTATCGAAACTCATCCTAACCCTGATTGCGCATTGAGCGATGCGGCATCGCAACTTCCACTTAGCGACCTTTCAGATTTGGTAAAAAAATGTTTGGAAATTAAGAAAACATTATGGAAATAGAAAAACTTTTGAATGCGGCTGTAGATGTCGCTAAACAAGCGGGTTTGAGGCTCAAGAGTGTGGAGTCTCGCACAATAAATTCTGATGCGGGCAATGATGTTAAGTTGCAAGAAGATGTTGATAGCGAAAATTTCATTCGTGAAAAATTATCTCAATTTGGGATTCCTGTAATAGGTGAAGAGCTTGCGGGCGATTTGTCTTTGATAGAAAATAAACAATACTACTGGATTGTTGATCCTATTGATGGCACATATAATTTTCTACGTAAATATCCAGGAGTGTGCGTAAGTATTGCTCTGATGCAAGGTTTAGAGCCTGTTATAGGCGTGATATATGAATTTACTCGCGATGAACTTTTTGCTGGAGCAAAAGGATTTCCTCTCACTTTAAATGGAAAAATAGTACAACCTAATTGGGCAAAAAAAATTGAACAGGCAGTCGTTATGACAGGTTTCCCGAGCTCAACAGACTATTCTGATGAGGGTGTGAAATCTTTTATAAAAACTGTTCAAGCTTTCAAAAAAGTCAGAATGTGTGGTAGTGCTGCAATGGCTGTAGCCTATGTTTCATCGGGTAGGGCAGATGTTTATGTTGAAAACAAAGTAATGCTTTGGGATATTGCTGCTGGTCTTGCTTTGATAAATTCTGCTGGTGGAGTTTACAAAATGGAAAACGCGAATGTTCCAAACAAGCCTTTAGCTTTAAATGTAAAACTAGCTTCGTGTGTTGAATTTATTTCTGATGAAAAATAATAAATTTTATAATCATTTATTTTTTAAATTGTCTTGGGATGATGTTTCTAAAGATGATGTCATTCAAATAATTCAGCTTGCTCGCAAAGAGGATTTAGAAGCTTTTGGTCTTGCAAAAAAGCCTATTGCTTTTGGCGATTTTACAACTAACACTCTTGTCGAAAATAAAGAAATTTCCGCGAAGCTTGTTGCTCGTAAACGTCTGTGTATATGCGGGGTAGAGCTTGTTAAGTTGGTTTTAGATGTATATGATGGCGCAGATGGGCAAGGCAAAAGTTCATTCAAAAGTTTTGTTAAAGACGGTGACATTTTAGAGGCGGGTCAAGAGATTGGTATAATCACTGGTTTTGCAAAAACTATTCTTCAAGCAGAAAGAATTTTATTAAATTTTGTTCAACATTTATCAGGTGTTGCAACTCTTACTAATGAATATGTTCAAGCGTTAAGTGGCTCAAATACTAAGCTTCTTGACACTCGCAAGACTACTCCAACTTTTCGTGTATTAGAAAAATATGCGATTTCCTGCGGTGGTGGATACAATCATCGTATGGGGCTTTTCGATAGAATCATGTTAAAGGATAATCATCTTTCTTTTACGAATGCGTCGAAGGGTGAGCGTCTTGCGCTTGCTGTTGAAAATGCTAGAAAGTGCAATCCTGATTTAGCAATTGAAGTTGAAGTAGACAATCTTGAACAAATCCCTTTTGTACTTCAGGCTAACGCAGACGTTATTATGTTCGACAATTTTTCCCTTGAAGATTTACACAAAGCTCAAGCTCTTGTTGGTGACCAAGCATGGACTGAAATCTCTGGTAATGTCAGCATAGAAACTCTCCCAACACTAGGTAAAATCGCTTGCGACTTCGTATCTACAAGCGCTACAATTACCCGTGCCTCTTGGATAGACATCGGCCTAGACTCTTAAGTCCGAAGCTACTCCAGAAGGGCTTTCAGCCCTTTCGAAACCTGACTTAGGGCTTTGCCCTAAGAACCCAGCAAAGGCTTGCTCAGCTTTTGCAAACCCGAGGCAAGCGGGGCTTGCATTCGAAATCCCTTACGGAGCGTTTTTTTTCTATTTCTAAAGAGACGCACTTCGTGCTTTAATGCCAATTTAAGAATGGCTTTTGAGTAGGCGTGCTTCGCACTTTGATCCTAGTTTAAGAGGATGTTTCTCTTTTTTGTTTTTAATTATTTGTTATATACTCTGTACAGAATAATTTGTTGTCAGACTATGCAGGGTTATTTTTTTTATATGATTATAAAAAATGAAAATTCAAAGTACATAGAATAATTTGCCTATAGTGCAATTAGCTAAATAACTAAAAAAATTACTGCCTCGAAATCGAGTTCAGCAATTGCCAAAGGCAATGCGTGAGTCTATCTTTATAGAAGGACATAATAAGATGTAAACCCAGTTTACCAAACCTAGTTATGCTTTGCAAAAGGGCGGTTTGAGATTTCAAACCGCCCTTTATTTTTATTAACCTATAACCTATGAAATTTTTTTACTATTTTTAAAGAGTCAAACTATACCCTTTATTTTTAGTATAAATTTGAGTTCTAATTTTTCATAGAAAACAAACTCTGAATCTATAGACCAATCTTTTTTACATATGTTCCAAATTTTTTTATTTTTATTTTTTTGTCTTTTCTAAAGAGACGACAAACTTACTCAGCTTGCAACTGCAAAGGGCTTTCAGCCCTTTCGAAACCCGACTTAGGGCTTTGCCCTAAGAACCCAGCAAAGGCTTGCTCAGCCTTTGCAAACCCGAGGCAAGCGGGGCTTGCATTCATATCCTTTGCGGAGCGTCCTCTTCGAGGACATCACACTACGTACTGAGTCAGAAGTCGTCAGAGACGTTTGTTGATGTTGTTCGTTGTCCGTGTGCCACTATCGTACTTGAATCGTTTTTAGATTTTTTCTTTTTGAAAAAACCTAAAACTTCCGATTCAAGCACGCACCAATATTAAAGTGGCGGACTA
>JGI994J12354_10005405_pt1 | contig 11013 bp, 9 predicted proteins | sample IntmicLarv3ML3BL_FD_12354 | JGI IMG/M metagenome (IMG submission 12354) | reverse complement strand
CGGATTTGGATTTCCTTTATGGAAATCACCAAGTAGTGTCTGTGCTTATTATATCATATCCGCAGCCAAACATGAGCAAGAAAGAACTTGCGTTTCTGCGGATTTAGGTTTTCTTACGAAAACGCCCAAAGTTGCTGTGCGTGTTTATTATATCATTGCAAAAAGAAGTTTTTAATTCATTTCCAAAAATTTACATAAATATTTTAAATAAACATTCTCATAATAATAAAGCAAACGCGACAACTTAACTAAAAAGGAGTGTATTTTCATGGCTAGCAAACATGTAGTTCCTGAAGCTAAGGACGCATTAAACCGTTTCAAGATGGAAGCTGCAAGCGAAGTAGGCGTTAACCTTAAACAAGGTTACAACGGCGACCTCACCTCCAAGCAGGCCGGTTCTATCGGCGGACAGATGGTTAATGACATGTGTCCTGTACGAACTGTGAACGAAAGAAAAAAATGCGCCCATGTTCTAACCATGAATTTCGAACGAAATTACAGGTGGGTCAACGGGCACAAAAAAGTTTTTACATATGAGGTTAGGGTGATTGCGTAGAATTGCATACACAAAAGGAGAAATAATCGAAGCTATATAGCAACAATAGAAAATGGCTGAACAAGCATAGGGTTCTTACTTCCGGACGCAGACCTAAAGAAGCGATTGCGGAGCGGCTCCTTCGACAAGACCCTTTAAAATACGCTCGCAGCACATAAGCGCCCGAACCAGATGATACGGGCCCTTCCATTGTGACCCCTTTTGCGTGTGAGAGACAGTACCGTCACGGTGAAGGTAACCGAACCACTCGCCGAATTCTTTGTCGTGAAAATGCTTCTCGCAATAATCGTGAAGCTCGAGAAAAACTTCCCAATATTTTTCGTCATGAGTTATTGAGTACGCCATAAGCGAAGCTATCAGCGTTTCGCAATGAACCCACCAAAGCTTCATGTCCGACTCCAGAGGTTCGCAAGGCAGACCCTTGCAATCGGTATAATAATAAACTCCTCCGCACTGTCTGTCGCGGCCGATTTCAAGTGACCAATTTAAAAAATCGAGCGCCTTTTCAAGATACATTTCACGATCGGCTCCCGGATACAGCGCGGCGCTCATCAAAAACCACGAGTTTTCGATGGCATGTCCGGGATTAACAAGCCGTCCTGACGGAAGGTCAATGAATTCTCCGTTCATTCCTACCGTTTCAAGCACACATTTTAATTCGGGCTTGTAAAAATACTTAAACATATCTTTCGCGATTTCATCAACAACAGCGCTGTAATAATCCGCTTTTTGAGGATTGCATCGGCGCAGAGTTTGGGCACAACTTATAAGAACCATTGACACAGCAACCGCACGACTGCTTCGTGTTTCGGAAAATTCCTTGGGGGTAATTATGTATGGATCTGACGTTGGGTCACGGTATATTGACAGCATCATTTCAAAGCACTTTTCACTTTTTTCAAGAATTGAAGTGTCTTTCTTAAGAAGCGAATATTCCGCCATGCCAACGACATAAAAGCTTTCCGAATACATGTAACGGCGTTTGCGCAGCTTACGCCCGTCCGCTGTAACCTTGAAAAACATACGCCCGTCAAGGTCAACGCAGTACTTGTTGAGGAATTCAAATCCAATCCTTGCAGCCTCAAGCCATTCCTCACGATGACCATAATTGTTGCATAATGCAGAAAAGGTCCAGAGACACCTTCCCTGAAACCATACAGCCTTATCGGTATCATAAATTTTACCGTCTTTGGTGACAGATGTGGTGTACCCACCATTCACACGATCAATCAGTTCTGAATTCATCCAAAAAGGGATACAGTCGTCAAGTAACTGATTTTTGTAGAACTGGTGATAAAAAACCATATCCTTTTGATTTGGCAAGTAAATCAACTCCCTTAGTAGCTTTTGTCAATAATAGAATAGATTGTCTTGTTAAGTACTTCAGATGCCTTTTCATAATTACGGCGCATATATTCCGTATAGAGTACGTCAATTACAAAAAACTGCGAAGCACGCGTGATAAGCATTCCGCTTTGAATAGCAGAGCTTCTTGACCCGAACAGCAGTTTAATATCCGAATGTGTTGTAACAGGTGATTTCATATGATGTGTAATACATATTGTTTTTGCTCCGGACTGCTTGGCAACACCCATTGCATCGACCAAATCCTTTGATGAACCGCTGAAAGAAATTCCTACCGCAACATCTTTTTCAGTAAGTGTGGCTGCGTTCATTGCCATTGTGTGTCCGTCTGTGTAGGCATTTGCGCTAAGCCCGATACGCATAAATTTAAGCTGTGCCTCCAAAGCCATAAAGCCTGAGTTTCCCGTTCCGTAAAACATAATCCTGGAGGCGTTTTCAAAACAGTCGATAGCCTTTTTAACCTCTTTCGGCTGCATGAGCGAAACAGTTTCGTCAATTGCGCAATGATTAAAACGAACCAGCTTTTGAATTATATCCTCAACCCTGTCGTCAGTCGAAATATTTTCTGACGAATCTCCGTTAATGTCAGTCTGCGGAAGCTGCTGTGTAAGTGTAATCCGAAAATCAAAATATCCTCTAAAACCAAGCTTCCGGCAAAAACGCACTACGGTGGTATCTGCGACTCCCGCTTTTCCTGAAACCTCTGTAATTGTATGATAAACAACGAAAGACGGATCGTTAAGAACAATCTCGGCGACCTTTTTTTCAGCGCGTGTAAGGGCTGAAAAGATACTTTTTATACAAGGCAGAACCTTTATCTGCAACATGTTAAGCACATCCCCTCTTTAAAATGGATTCTTTTACATTATAAATGGTTTTTTTTAAAATTACAAGTGCTTTGAGTATAATTCGGGCACAAAAAAGAAAAAACTTTTTATTTTTAAACTTTTTATGAAAAATGTTGACATTAAGGATGATTTGTACTATTATAATAACATATAGAATCTGTTTTTTATATATTGTGTTTACGAACACAATATACTTCATCACAGAAAGGACGGCTTAAACGATATCATGGCAACCGATCAAAGATTACTTAATATGCGCGGTGGTCTTGTGGTTTCTTGTCAGGCGCTGGACGGCGAACCTCTTTGTCACGATGGTACAATGGCGCTTATGGCCGTTGCGGCAAAACATGGAGGCGCAGTGGCTATTCGCGCTAACGGCGAAGAAGATATAAGGAAAATCAAAAAAGCTGTTTCACTTCCTGTCATCGGACTCAAAAAACAACGCTATGATGACAGTGCCGTGTACATAACTCCAACGCTCAAGGAGCTTTTTGAGGTTGGTAATTCAGGAGCTGATATAATAGCAATTGACGCAACCTCTCGCATAAGACCAAACAAAACAACAATACACGAACTTGTCAGTGCCGCCGGAAAGCATTTTCCCAATGCGCTGCTTATGGCGGACATTTCAACCTTTGACGAAGCGCAAATGGCGTATGATGAAGGCTTTGACATTATTTCCACGACTCTTTCGGGATACACGCCCGATTCACCAAAGCTTCAAAGCCCCGATTTCGAATTGGTAAAAAGGCTTGCGATGCATTTTTCGAAAAAGAAAGGTGTTCCCATTTTTGCCGAAGGGAGGATACGTTTCCCCGAACAGGCGGGAAAGCTTATTGAAAACGGAGCATGGGCTGTCGTTGTCGGCAGTGCGATTACAAGACCTCAGTTTATTACAGAAGCCTTTGTGTCGGAAATTTCCGACCGTCTCTACAAGCCTCAAATCGGATGATGTACAGATTTCCGCTGGCTGTATAATCCGATTAAGCAAGTCAAATATTAAAAAACAATAAAAAAGGAGTTTTATTTATGAAGAAATTATTATCGTCAATTTTATGTTTTTCCCTTATTGCGGCAATGCTCAGTGTTGCGTTTGTTATCAACACAAATGCGGACGCTCCTGATTTTTTAGTGGATGCATTGGCAGATGCTTCAAAAATTCATTCGCAAACAGCAGATATTGAGCTTTGGCCGGCGCACCCGTTTTACGGCGGAATTCCCGCGCTTACAAAGAAAGCCGTAACTCCTCAATCAATTGTCTATAATGTCAAGAATATTTCCAACTTTGAAATTATAGCTTATGCCTGCAACGCCTCGCCGTCATACGAGTACAGCGACACGATTTTCAGACTTAAAATGGAACTGTCCGCTGACAATTCTTCATGGGCGAAATATTCTTATGAAGAAACGAAAGACGGAACAATGAATGATACAAACGCGCCTCCAAACGAATTCGGGAAATACACTCTTACTCCCGATGCCGCCATTGCAGCAGGAATGAATTACATGCGCCTCACATTAGGCTCTGATGTTACATGGGATACATTCATAAACCATGTCAAAATCAACGAATCCGCTGTTCCCCTCAACAAATATAACATTAATGTTTCTTATACCAAAGAAGACGGAACTGCTATAGGAACCGCTCCCGCTCCTTACATATTCACAGAGGGCGATCCGGACAAGGTGTTTACCGCTGCTACAATCCAAAGCTACATTGTAACAGGCTACAAGCTTAACGGCGGAAATCTTGTCAGCGGGGCTTCCTTCACTGCTTCGGGAATCACCTCGGATCAGAATATCGTGTTTGTCTATAAAGAGGATACTTCCCTTCCTCCGGTTGCCGATGATGAAATAAGAGATAAAAACGATGACTATTCAAAGGTACAGTCAAAGACCGACCAATGGGAAACCGAACCCGGAAACCCTCACGCAAACAAGGAATCTCTTCGCCCTCACCCTGAGCTGGGGGTTAATGTGTTCGGAACCGTTACAACTAACATAGGAAATTTACAGAACATTATATACAGGCTTGACGGCGTTAAAAATCTCGCCATGCAAACCTACAATTATTACGCCAAATCAGGAAACGTAATTACAGAACATATCGGAGATGCTCTTCCGGCGGAGGAAGGAGACGGAGTTTCGGGGAATCCGATTGAGGTGAATTCGGGCTACGGTACATACGGAGTAAAGGTATATACCTCTGCCAACGGAACAAATTGGACTGAGTTTGAAGACCTTGAAGCAACAAGGGGAATAAACCATGACAGTCCTACAAATGCCGAAGCCGGATGGTCAGACTGGACAATCCGCAACAAAAGTGAATTCCCTGCCGGAACCAATTATATAAAGCTTGAAAAGAATATTAACGGAGGATATTTTCTGTTTTACGGAAATATTGTACTCGCCAAAGGCGCAGCGACGCTTGAGGATGCTGTTTACCATAACATAACCGTAAATTATGTGGATACATCCGGTGCGGTCATCGCATCACAGAGCACGGTTAATGTCATTGATAAAGGAAGCATAACAGTCAAAGCGGCACCGGTCAACGGATATGTCGCAAAGAGCCTTAAGGTAAATGGCGGAGCAGCTCAGACCGGAACGGAATACACCTTCTCAAATGTTTCCTCACCTCAGACAATTGACNNNGTCNATGAAGTTTACGTTCCCGCCGTAACCGACAAAACAATATATGATGACTGTTCAGATTATTCGAAGGTTTATGAAAAAACCGCAGGCTGGGAGGTTAGGGAGGATAATGTCGGAAATCCGTTTGGAAACGCGGGAATTGAGGTTAAATATCATCCCGAGCTTAAGGTTAAACTCTTTGCACGAAAATCGGGAGACGCAGGCAGCGTTGAAAGCCTTACCTACAATCTTGAAGGTCTGAAGAGGTTTAACATGAAAGCCTTTATCGCGTATGACCTTGAGAAAAAAGAAAATCTGGTCGAGCCGTTAACTGATATCGAGGACAACAAAACCTTTGGAATTAAAGTTTGGGTTTCTTCCGACAACAAGACATGGAAACAGGTTACATATACCGCATCAAGAGGAAAATCCATCGCCAAGGATTCTACGAATTTTAATCCTATTACAGGCGAGCCTATGCCGAAATATGAATGGTATGAATGGAATCTATCTTCAACCAGCATTCCCGCGGGAATGAATTTCATCAGATTTGACAATGGTTATCCCGTCGGATGGGTTCAATTTTTCGGACCTATTACCATTTCCACTGAAGCAACGGGAACAGGCGACGCAAGCACTGCTTTGCCCGGTATCATTTTGGTTTTAGTTTCCGGTGCAGTTGTTATTCTCTTCGGTCGCAAGCGTTCAAAGGAAGAAATTATCTGAATTTAAAATAGTATTAATTTATGACGGGAAGACTTATTCTGCCCGTCATAAATTAAATTAAAGAAAAGGGGCAAAGCGATATGAAAAAAATTGTTGCATTGTTATTTGCATTGATTATGTTACTTTCTGTTGTTCCTCTTTCCGCTCTGGCGGCACCAAAGGAACTTATTGACGATTGCAAAACATACGGTAAAATTTTTGAAAAATCCTCAAATTTTGAAGATATGGGCGGCGGCTGGGAATATGGCGATGATGGAAAAACCAACCGATGGAACCCTCATCCGACAACCGGACTGCCCTGTTTTGGAAAAAAGAAGGGCTACCGCGAATGGATTACCTATAAATTTGAGAAAACAACCTCTTTTGAATTGCATTTTCACTGTGCTTATGATGACAAGGGCACATATTTGATTAAACCGATTTATGAGTACGATGACAAACCCTTGCTTGCCGGTGCAATCATTGAGGTTTCAGAGGATAACAAGACCTGGACAAAGATTAAACTTAAAGAGCTTGAAGGAAAACAAATCGGCAACAAAGATTCGGCGAACAATTATTACTGGGTTGATTATACAGTAACTCCCGCGGAAGCACTGCCGGCAAAATCCTCTTATTTTCGCATTACTTTAGGACAGGATGCCGCATGGTCAATGTTTATCGGAAGCGTTAAGCTGACTGACGATCCTGCTGCCTCAGCTGCATCGGCAGCATCAAGCACGGCACCCGAAAGCTCTTCTGAACCTGAGTCAACTCCGGAATCAGCATCTGTTGAGTCGGATGTTTCTTCTGTTGAATCTGTTGAGTCAACCGGTTCCTCTATTACCGGTACAAACAGTAATATTGAGAGTAAGAATGATAAAGACGCTTCCACTGATGGCTTATCAACTCCGATTGTCGTTGGAATTGCGGTTGCCGCAGTTGTAATTATTGCAGTAGCGATAGTTCTTATTGTTGTTCTTTCAAAAAAGAAAAAAAGTGGTTCACAATGAATATATCTTTGAAATCAATAATTTCGCTGATGCTTGCATCAATAATTTTGCTGGCAGGATGTTCAGGCACTTCAAAAGAAAATGGCGCAGACGAATACAAATTTGAAGGATTTTCAGATTTTGACACGGCACTCTATGACGAAATTATCAAGGCTGAAGCAGACTGGCTGGAATCAATTCAGACACCCAAGGGGGCAATTCCAAAAATATTGGGCGAACCAATCGCACATATCAATCCATATTTTGCGTGCTTTGCCGCATTAGGTCTCGTCGAGGCCGGGCGTTATGAGTCTGTAAAAAAATATATGGATTGGCATCTTTCACACATAAACCGCACCGGGGATGTAAACAAGCATATCGGAACGATTTATGACTGGATGGAGGATGTTATGTCGGGCGAAGAGGCCTCTACCAAAGCATATGACTCGACAGATTCATATGCGGCATTATTCCTTATGCTCGCAGACAGTTATATCGCTAAAAGCGGAGACAAGGAATACTTCAAGGATAAAAAAGCCGATATAGAAATGATTTATTCTGCAATGATGTCAACAGAATCAAGCGGTCTTACATGGGCAACACCCACATACAAGGTCAAATATACAATGGATAACAGCGAGGTTTATGCCGGCATAAAGAGCGCCGAAAACCTTATGAGAACCTTTTATAATGATTCTCAAAAGGCTTCGGAATACGGGGCAAAGGCAAAAGAGCTGAGCGAAGCCATTGAAAGTGTTCTGTGGAACGCAAAGCAAAACCGCTATTATCAGGGAAAAGGCTTCAATTCGGTTTTATCGACCGATATATCAAATTTTTATCCTGATGCTCTTTGTCAATTTTATCCGGCTCTATTCGGCGTTATCGAGTCTAAGGGCAGCCGTGCAAAAATGATTTTTTCCAAATTCAGCGGGAACCATAAATGGATCGAAATAAAAACGGCCGAATATCCGATGGTGCTTATGTGCCAGGCAGCCGCAACAATCGGTGATTATAAAAACGCACACGCCTTTTTAACGGGTGTAAAAGCACAGTATGTTGATAAGGGTCATCCCACGCCGTGGTATTGTATGGAGGCGGGATGTGCAATTCTTTCGTCTTATTTAATGAAGGAAGCTGCCGCAGAAAGGAATGTGAGCTGATTATGAATAGCAAGTGTGCTTATCACAACATAAAACGGGGACTTTCCGTCCTGCTCGCACTGCTAATGGTGTCGTCGTCAGCAAGCTCGTGCCAAAGCAATCGCAAAACGGCATCCGGGGGAACAGTATCGGGAGGAGAGAACAGTTTGACAAGCTCAGATGAAAATGGTTCGTCCTTTGATTCGGAACCCCTGTTCACTTCTACAGACAGCGAGGGGAATACTGTGATGGTGGATTCCAACGGTTCAATTGTAGAAAACGTCAACCCGTCTGAAAATTCCGTATGGTCGTTTCCTCTTGATTCAGGCAGGCCTGACTATGGTTCCGGAGGCACCGTAACCAACCCCGGTTCAAGTCAAAGCTCAAATGGTCAGGGCAACTCCTCAAGCAGTAAAACATCCTCCTCAAGCAGCAAAACATCCTCCTCAAACGGCGGCAGTTCGTCATCCGCTCAGTTAAGTGAAACGGCAAGGCTTTGTAACGAAATCATTCAAACCGAGGGTGCCCGTCTTGCGCAATATGTACTTCCAAACGGAGCGATTCCCATGTATAATATATCAAAGGGCGGAACGTCAAAGCTGAGTCCTTATTTTTCCTGTTCAGCGGCGCTGGGACTTTTGGAAGCAGGCTATAGCGACAAGGTTGAAAGCTATATAAAATGGCACATTTCAAAGCTTCAGACCAAAGATGTCAGCGGACTGAACGGTACAATTTACGATTATGATATTACCGTTAACAGCAGCGGACAGGTTACAAAGGAAGAAGCTCATAACGATTACGACTCAGTCGACTCATATTCCGCTCTGTTTTTGACGCTTCTTAAGGAATATGTTGTAAAGACGGGCAAAAAGGATTTTGTAAAACAGTACCGTTCACAAATAGACCGCATATATGGCACCTTAAATCATACGCTTGTTTTAAACGGTGACTTGACCTTTGCAAAGCCTACCTATAAGGTGAAATATCTGATGGACAACTGTGAAGTAGTAATGGGCTGCCGTGACGCGGCATACCTTTACCGCAATGTTTTCTCAGATACAGCAGCTGCAAAAAAATGTGATGATTTGGCAGATTTAATTACCTCGGGAATAAACAAATTGTGGTACAGCACAAACTCAAATTATGATTACGCCAAAGGTTCTCATTCAAAGTGGAACATATTTTACGCTGATGCTGCTGCGCAGCTTTTTCCGGTTGCTTTCGGCGTTGTTTCTCCCGGAAATCAGCGTGAAAAGGATATTTACAGCAAATTTAAGCAGGAATATCCGTCATGGGCAACTGTAACCACCGAAGATTTCCCCTGGGTTATTCTTACCAGAGCTTCGCTTGCACATAAGGATTATTCAACTACAACAACATTTTTAAAAAACATTAAAAGCAAGTTCATTGATAAGACCGGAGGTCTATGGTATTGTCAGGAATCGGGACTTACCATATGGACGGCTGCCAAGCTTAAAGCATCAGTTGGATAAAATCAAATCCACGCAGACAAAATATTGCATCTATTCACAGCAGATGGAGGGATTGTTACCTTGAAAAAAACGCCAAAAAAAAATTACCGCTATGAAAAGGGCGCTTTGGCAAAAGACATTAAAAAAAATTCCGCTATGTACATGATGATGATGCCGGCAGTTGTTGTGTTGTTCATATTTTCATACATACCCATTTACGGAATTATTATGGCTTTTCAGGATTTCAACCCTATGAAAGGTACTTTCGGAAGTGATTTTGTCGGATTTGAAAATTTCAGATATATGTTTAAGAATGCAGAATTTTGGAACTCGGTCAGAAATACTGTTGTCATCAGCTTTTTCAGGATTCTGTTCCAGTTCCCTGTTCCTATAATTTTAGCATTGCTTCTAAATGAATGCCGTTTTACAAGATACAAAAAAATTACCCAGACGCTTTTTACCTTCCCGAATTTTCTTTCGTGGGTTATTGCCGCCGGAATTCTTAAAAACTTTTTGCGTTCCGACGGTTTTGTAAACTCGGTTTTGGGCGTGCTGGGACTGTCAAACTTTAACTTTTTGACAAATCCGGATACCTTCAGGGGACTGTTGTATACAACAGAAATATGGAAAACCGCCGGATGGTCGGCAATTATATACCTTGCCGCTATTTCATCCATCGATACCGAACAGTATGATGCCGCTACGGTTGACGGCGCCAACCGTTTTCAGCGGATGCGGCATATAACACTTCCCTCAATCACCGGAACAATTTCGTTTATGCTTATTTTAGCGCTGGCAGGAATTATGAACGCAGGCTTTGATCAGATTTACAACATGTGGAATGACGTTGTACGTGATTCTGCCAATATTATAGATACATATGTGTACCAAATAACTTTTCAGGCTGTTCCGGACTATGGCTTTTCGACTGCTGTAGGATTGTTTAAATCGGTTATAAATTTTGCCATGATTTTGGGTGCCGATCGCATTATCCGAAAGCTTTCGGGCACAGGAATATATTACTAGACAGGAGGGATGGCATTTGAAAAAGCTTAACAAATTGCTTCATATATTGATTACTGTCGGATTGTCTGTTTTTTCGCTTTCCTCCGCGCTTCTGCCGTATTTCACCTATTACGACAAGAAGGATGACGCTACCTATATATGGTCGCTGCGTGAAGAGATTTTTCTATATTCGGATGAATTCGGATTTCTTGGACTTATATCTGTATTATCGCTTCTTCTTTCAATTTTTGCGATAATTCTTATATGGCTGCCTAAAAAAGAGGATGGCTTGCGCAGTGC
>JGI994J12354_10005404_pt1 | contig 11013 bp, 7 predicted proteins | sample IntmicLarv3ML3BL_FD_12354 | JGI IMG/M metagenome (IMG submission 12354) | reverse complement strand
ATTATGGAACCGGGCATTGTACGCCTTGCCTGTGAGCGGGCTTCAGATGAAGAAATAACGGAAATATTGGTCTGCGAGCGTGAGGCAGCCGCTGTTATCGAACAAAACATGGACTTTAGCCTCGCGGATCAAAAATTTCATGCCGCCATTGCCAGAGCCGCACACAATGACGTTATGGAACATATGCTTCCAACCATTAAAGGGGCCATTGACGATATCTTGCGGACCTCGGTCTACTCCGGGCGTCAGGAACGTTCTCGTGAAAATGCGCTGTTTAACCATCGGATGATTGCCCGATTCGTTGAACAACGGGACGCCGAAGGCAGCGCTATGGCTATGTATTGCCACATTAAAAGAGGGTTACGGGATTTGCAGTAGCGCCCTCTGCTCTTTCCGAACAAACGAAATGTTCCGTTCAAGGCTGTGAAGTCGCTTTGAACGGAACATTTCGCTTAAACAGTAGGGTTACGCTGGCTTGCAGGCTATCCGCATATGCCAGCCGCTTCCAAAGGGACGCTGGCTGACACACAGCGCCGGAGGTGACTGGTGGCGTTTGAACTCGGCAACAGTCAGCAAACGCAGTACTCGTTTGACAATTTCCGGGTTGTGGCCCACTTCACACAACATATCGGCTCCCATACGCAGCTCAATATGGTCGTACAGAACTTTATCCAGCACACTGTATGGAGGGAGAGAGTCCTCGTCCTTTTGATTGGGATGCAGTTCCGCTGAAGGGGGGCGGTCAATAATGAACTGTGGGATGCGGTTATATCCTTCACGTTCATTATACCAGCGCGAAAGAGAAAAGACCTGCGTCTTGTACAGATCGCCGATAACAGCCAATGCCCCACAAGAATCGCCATAAAGTGTGCTGTATCCCACGGCAAGTTCGGATTTATTGCTCGTGTTCAGCAACATGCACCCAAACTTGTTAGAAAGGGACATGAGCGTTGTTCCTCTGATGCGCGCTTGGAGGTTATCTTCGGTCACATCACGGCTTTTCCCCGCGAAGACAGGAGCCAATGCCCCTTCAAACGCTTGCATCATAGGCTCAATGGGAATGGTATGCGTTTTGATGTTCAGGTTTGCAGCCAGTTTTTCTGCGATTTCAACACTCTCCCGTGAGGTAAAGGGAGAAGACATCAGAACACCGAGCACTTTTTCTGGACCCAGCGCGTCCACGGCAAGCGCGGCGACAAGAGCGGAGTCAATGCCACCGGAAAGCCCCAACAGCACATTGGAAAAGCCGCATTTGCGCACAAAATCCCGAATCCCTAGAGTTAAAGCCGTCCAGATATCCGCATCATCCGAAGGCGCGGGGGTGTCAATGGGATTTCCCGGCTTAACAAGGTCCACAAGCATGATATCTTCGGCAAACGCGGCTGCACGTGCTGTGGCCACTCCATAGGGGTTGAAGCAGACACTCTTCCCTGCGTAAATCAACCCATCCTGTCCGCCAACCTGGTTAACACACACAAGCGGCACACGGTATCGCACAGCTGACCAGCCAAGCATACGGTCGTGCATATACGCACCGCCGATCTGGAATGGTAGGGCCGCTAGATTGATTAGACCGTCCGCGCCGCTGGTCATGGTCTCTGCGACAGGATCGACCTCATAGGTTCTTCGTCCATGCCAAAACGTCCGATCGTTCCATATATCTTCGCCAATGGAAACAACCAGCCGCCAACCTTTATACTGGAGGATGCCGCAGGCAACTCCTGGTTCAAAATAGCGCATGTCCTCCCGGCTGCCTTCGCACGGGAGCAATACTTTGCGGCAGATAACAATAACCTTACCGTCACGCAGGAACATTGCCCCGTTGTGAATGCTTTTTCCCTGCGGCACGGGATTGGCGACCGGCGCACCGAGAAGAAGCGGGGGTAAGCCTTCATGGTGCAGGGTTTGGGCCATTTCCTGCAATATTTTGCCGCAAGCGACGATAAAAGACTCGTCCAGTAACCGGTCGGAAGGCGGATGCGCGCAAAGAGCCAGTTCCGGCGCAATGCACATATCCGCCCCGACAGAAGCCGCTTTCCGCACAGCCGCAAGCAAGGCGGCCGCGTTGCCTTTAATGTCTCCGACAATCGGATTGCTTTGGAGTACGCCGATCTTCATCAAAAACTCCTTGGTCACAGAAAAGCGGAAAGAAACGGCCTACAGCATATCTTCCATAGAAAACAATGTACTCGCCTTTTGATCGGCCAGCCATTTCGCCGCGCGTATGGCGCCCTGAGCGAAATTTTCTCGGGAATGGGCCTGATGTGTCACTTCTATCCGTTCGCCGGGACCGAAAAAATAAGCCGTATGCACTCCGACCACATCCCCGCCGCGCAGGGTCTGCAGCCCAACTTCTTTCTGCGGACGTTCTCCGACAATACCTTCACGATGATAGCAAGCAACGTTTTTCAAGTCCCAATCCCTGGCTTTGACCATTGCTTCGGCCAAACGCAGAGCTGTGCCGCTGGGGGAATCCTTTTTTTTGTTATGGTGGATTTCCATCATTTCCATATCGTAACTTTCCCCAAGAAGACGAACCAGTTCCGGTAATATTTTCAGCAGTACATTTACGCCAACGCTCATATTAGGTGACCAGAAAATCGGTATTTTTCCCGCGCAAAGTTTCAATTCCATAAGTTCCTGCTCGGAAAAACCTGTCGTGCCAATGACCTGGGACGCGCCATGTTTTGCCACTATTTTGGCAATAGCAACACTGTATGCGGGAGCAGTGAAATCAATAATAACTGCCTTGCCGACGCGGGAAAGCAGCGTATCAAGGTCGGAATCGTCAATACACCCCGCAAGCGGAGTCAGTTCCGTAAGCCGGGAAGCTATCTCCACTCTTCCGACCAAGGTCAATTCCTTGTCTTCGTGCACCAGACGGACAATTGTCGCTCCCATGCGCCCAGCCGCACCCATGACAATAATTGGGGTCTGCATAAAAAGAATCCTTATGAAAAAAAGTTATAACAAGGAAAGCTGCTCCTGCTTGAGCGGTCTTTTTTCTGTATCACCCTGCCCGCTGCCGACAAGTATCAAAAAATTCTGTTCATCCAGAACTGCGACGCTCAATTCCTCGGCCTTGCGAAGTTTTGAACCGGGAGAAACTCCCACAACCAGATAATCCAGTTTGCGCGATATTGAGGACGCAATCCGGGCCCCTGCCTTTTCCGCCAACGCTTCCGCCCCGGATCTGGGCATGGAGAGTGTTCCGGTGAACAATACAGACTTTCCAGACAGCGGCCCGCTGGACATAACCTGCTCTTCCCGTTCCACAACAGGCCAAAGACCGATATTCCGCAATTCCTCCAGCAATACCCTGTTCCCAGGAGCATCAAAATACTGGCAGATGGCTTCCGCAACTTCCGGACCTATATCCGGTATGCCCTGCAACGCATCATACCCGGCTTCTATCAACGCGTCCATGCTGCGATACCGGGCGGCAAGCGCCTTGGCAGTCTGTTCTCCAACATGCCGAATACCAAGGGCGGCAATAAAACGAGTCAGGGTTGCCCCGGTTCTTGCGGCTTCCAGAGCAACGAGGAAATTATCCGCTAGTTTGTCGCCCATTCTGTCCAAGGTCAGCATATCCTCACGGCGTAGCCGGAAAAGATCTGCAAAGGTTCTAACCATGCCATTGTTCACAAATTCCTCTACCCAACGTGCTCCCAGACCCTGCACGTCAAGACCACTTTTGGACGCAAAAAATTTAATAGATTCGCGCAGCACTGCCGGACAAAGATGGTTCACACAACGCCAAGCCGCTTCTCCGGCTGCCCGGTGAGCATTTTCATGGCATTCCGGACAGACGGTGGGAAAGATAAAGGGGTTGGAATCCGACGCACGTTTATCAAGAACGGACCGCACCACCTCGGGAATAACGTCACCGGCGCGCTGCACGATTACGACATCGCCTTCGCGCAAGTCTTTTGCCTTAATTTCATCCTCATTGTGTAGTGTTGCGCGGGAAACAACAACGCCGCCGACATGCACGGGTTCCAGGTTGGCAACCGGAGTGAGCACACCCGTTCTGCCCACCTGGATACTAATATTCTTCAGCACGGTTTCCGCCTGCATGGCAGGAAATTTCAAGGCAACAGCCCAACGAGGTGCGCGTGCTGTGAACCCGAGCGCTTCATGCAGGGCAAGCTCATTGACCTTGGCGACCACACCGTCAATCTCAAACGGCAAGGATTCTCGCTTTGCCCCAAACTCTTCAAATGCAGCTGCAACCTCTGCGGAAGTGAAACAAAGACGTGCTTCCGGTGCGGTGGCAAAACCAGCATCTTTCAAGTAGTGCATTAAGGAGTCGTATGTGGACCAGGTCTGCCCCGGATTCCCTTCCACCATACCAATGCCATATGCTATGAATCGCAAGGGACGCGTAGCTGATATTCGGGAATCGAGCTGACGGACAGATCCTGCCGCCGCATTGCGAGGGTTGGCAAAAGGACGCACCCCATTGTTGCGCTGTTTGGTGTTCAGCTCTTCAAATTCCTTGCGGGTGATGACTATTTCTCCCCGGACCTCAAGGTAGGCGGGGACGAAATCTCCTTTGAGACGCAAGGGGATATTTTTGACCGTCCGCATGGATTCGGTCACCACTTCCCCTTTTTCACCGTCTCCACGGGTCAGGGCTGTGGTGAACACGCCGTTTTCATAAATAAGCTCCATAGCAAGGCCATCCATTTTAGGTTCAACCCAAAAAGCTATGTCATCATGGACGGTTCCAGGTAGAAGACGCACCATTTTTTCCACAAAATCAGATAAGTCTTCTGTGGAAAACGCGTTGTCCAGACTGTACATGCGCAACCGGTGTTCCCGTGTTTCCAGGCTGTCCAGAACAGCACCGCCAACCCGCATGGTCGGCGAGGCGACATTGCGTAGTTCTGGGTAACGGATTTCCAGGTCAAGGAGTTCGCGGAACAGGGTGTCATACTCAGCATCCGAAATTTCCGGATCGTCCAGCACATGGTACCGGTGCAAATGATACTCCAGCGTTTCGCAAAGCTGCGCAGCCCGAACGCGGGCATTGGTCGGAACGTTTTCCATTTTCTTGCTCATATCCTTTCCAACAGGAAAACCTGTTGCATGCGGCATGTTCCCGTTATGCCGCAATACCTGCGGATGGTCCAGTATCAGCTTTATGTGGTTAGCCAGTGTAACAAGATTGGTTACAACCGGATCAGTTTTTCGCGGCAATCGCGGATAGTGTCACGCAAGGCGGCAGCGTGTTCAAATTCAAGGTCACGGGCGGCTTCGCGCATTTCCCTTTCCAGTTTCTGGATATACGCGCCAAGTTCTTCAACGGACATGAGCGGCGCTGTTGCATCCGTGGCCCGCACACTTTCCTGACCGACTTTCCGTCCGCGTTTTTTTCCACTGTTTCGGGTATCCGATGCAAATAGGGAGTCAAACGGGGTATCCACATCTTTCCGAATGGTTGTGGGAGTGATGCCGTGGACTTCATTAAAGTCAGCCTGCTTTTTCCGGCGGCGATTCGTCTCGTCCATGGCCGCCCGCATGGAAACCGTGACGCTGTCCGCGTACATGATAACGCGGCCCTTGATGTTCCGCGCAGCGCGTCCGAATGTTTGGATAAGGGATCCGACCGAGCGCAAAAACCCCTCTTTGTCCGCGTCCAAAATCGCAACCAGAGAGACTTCCGGGATATCCAACCCCTCACGCAGAAGGTTTATCCCCACAAGCACGTCAAATTCTTTCTTACGCAATGCGTTAATCAGAGCCATACGCTCAAGGGTATCAATATCGGAATGCAGATAACGCGCCCGTACTCCCATAGAACGGAAATATTCCGTCAGGTCCTCAGCCATACGCTTGGTAAGGGTAGTAATCAGTACACGTTCATCGCGATCCGCGCAGACCTTGCATTCCGCCATGAGATCATCCATCTGCCCCTGCACGGGCCTGACTTCCACAAGAGGATCAACAAGTCCTGTCGGACGGATAATTTGTTCGGCAACAAGGCCCTGGGATCTGTCCAGTTCCCAGGTTCCCGGCGTTGCGGAAACATACACTGTCTGGTTAATACGTTGGAGAAATTCCTCAAAACACAATGGTCTGTTGTCAAGGGCCGAGGGTAGGCGGAAACCGTAATCCACCAATGTCCGTTTCCGCGACTGGTCGCCCTTGTACATGGCTCCCACCTGCGGCACGGTGATATGTGATTCATCAATGAACAGCACGAAATCTTTCGGAAAATAATCCAGCAGACAGGAAGGAGCACTGCCCGGCCCGCGTCCGTCCAGATGACGGGAATAGTTTTCTATCCCTTTGCAGTAGCCGATTTCCTCCATCATCTCCAGATCCATGAGCGTTCGCTGCTCCAGACGCTGCGCTTCGACCAGTTTATTCTCTTCCTTGAATTGAACGAGCCGTTCGCGTAACTCGTCCCGGATATCACCGGCAGCCCGTGACAGATTGTCCCTGTCCGAAACATAGTGGCTGGCGGGATAAATGACGGTTTTATTCATGCGGCCAAGCTTTTGGCCGGTCAGTGCGTCCACTTCGCTGAGTTCTTCCAACTCGTCACCGAAGAATTCCAGACGCAACGCCCTTTCGTGCTGGTAGGCTGGAATGACCTCCAGAACATCCCCGCGCACACGAAAAGTTCCCCGGTGAAAGTCATAGTCATTGCGCGTGTACTGGATATCCACCAGGCGCTCAATGACCGAATGCATGGAAAGACGCTGGCCGACCTCAACGGGCACAATAAGTTTGGCGTAGTAATCCGGAGATCCCAATCCGTAGATGCAGGAAACCGACGCGACAATGATGACATCACGCCGTGTAAGCAGCGCATGAGTGGCCGCATGGCGCAGTTTTTCAATATTGTCGTTGATGGACGAATCTTTCTCAATATACAGATCCGCTGCTGGAACATAGGCTTCAGGCAGATAGTAATCGTAATAACTGACAAAATATTCCACGGCATTGTGCGGGAAAAGGCCGCGAAACTCGTTATACAACTGAGCAGCAAGAGCCTTGTTAGGAGCAAGAACAAGCGCTGGTCTGCTCACCCGTGCGATGGTCTGCCCCATTGTAAAGGTCTTGCCGGAGCCAGTAACCCCCATCAGTACCTGATCGCGAATCCCTTGCGAAAGGGTAGCCACAAGCTGATCAATGGCTTCAGGCTGATCACCGTCGGGACTATACTCGGTTTGCAGGTCAAACAGGGATGCCAAGACTATTCCTCATCTATCCAGGACTCTACAAGGTCCAGCGGGATTTTTGCCGTCAGGTCCAGACAGAGCGGCGTAACCGCAACCACCCTATCGTCACGGACAGCGTAGGCGTCAGTGTCGCTCGGTTCATTGTTCCATACGCATTTCTGAAACAGTGTGTCACAACGGCGGCTTTCAAAACTGGGCTCGGCAATGCTGGAATGATAATACATAAATGGCGAAAGGCGCGTCATTCGCCAAGGAGTTGCCGCTGTCGCGTCCGAAGGCACTTCAACCTTGAGCACATCCACGCCGGGCAATTTCCCCCTGCGCAACAGAATTTCCGCAAAATATCGGGTAAAATGAATGCTTCCCTGCCAATTTTGTGTGGAATATGTGCGCTGAGAATGCACATCTGTCTCCAGGGAAACCGCAAGGGCGAGAGACCCTCGCATGGCTCCTTCCAGGGCCGCTCCCACAGTTCCTGAGCTGGTGACCCCCACGCCGATATTCTCGCCATAGTTGATGCCGGAAATGATTATATCCGGTTTTCGGGAAGGCAATATCATAAAAAAATGCCGGATCACCGCAGCTGGAGACGCCTCAAGGGAGTATGCTTCCACCTCAATGCCACTAACCGTCAAAGGATACGGTTCAAATTTGGCTTCTGGCTTGCCTGTCTGCGACCGCCCCATGGAAGTTTGTTGTGTCAACGGAGCAGCGACGATCAAATCGCCCAAGGGTAATAACGCCTCCACCGCTGCCAGAAGACCGGGTGATGCAATGCCGTCGTCATTGGTAAGAAGAATTGTCGGTTTGTTCATGCGGGCATCCTTGAAAGCCAGCCTGTTTCCGGCTGGGGATAGTGCCTGTGGTGCACACGGAAACAGTATCCAACGTGCGTAAAGAGCGGCTGGAAAGTACCAGAGCAACCGGGAAGGAGCAAGTGCTCTACCGCAGGGCAAGGAAAAGAAGCAATGCACCAACACCGCAAAGAAGTGCCAAAACGCGCCACACCCCTGAAAACCGCAAAGGATAAAAGAACAAACAAAAGGCCATAAAAAAAATTTTGGCCCAAAACAGCAGAAAATCACCCCCGGCAACAAAAACATCCGGCCAATTACTATATGGAGCACTGTTCCAAGGAATAAAAATGGTCACAAACAACGCACTAACAGCAAAAACTCGCAACACCGTTTCAGAGGAAAAATCCTGAATCAGGCAGGCAACCCAGTTCCCTGCGGCCCACAAAAAAACGGCGGCAAGCAGAAAAAATCCACAAAAAGCCGTGAAAGAAACTGCCCCCCAGATCGGCACAGCGACAAAAGAGTTAAGACTGGCGAAACTGCCGGGGAAACCGGCCTGATACACATAGCCAAACGCCGTTGCCACAACAAAAACAATGAACAGCAAGGGAATGAGAGCGACCTTACGGCCAGGCGAGCAGACAAAAGAGACAACAAGACAGGCCACCGCCACCCCCCCGCCATGCGGAATAGAAAAAAACGCGGGCAAACTGCCGGAAGGCATGAAAAAAAATGACGCGACAGCCAGACAGGAAGCGCATATGCTAGGTGTCGTGTGCGGAACAGCTTTCCCGTGGAACCTTTCTGCAAGCACCTTGTGGAACAGAATACGGAACAGAGATGCTGCTAAAAAAATCCAAAGAATATATAGTATAAGAGAAAGCACTGTCATGGGTATCCTTATATACTCCATTTCCCGGTATCAGCAATCTTGATTATCTCCAAATTTCTGCTAAATTGAGGCATGAACAAAACTTTTCCTATAATTCCCATCCTTAAGGGGCAATACCGATATTCTCTCTCGGTGACGGCCTTATTAGTTGTACTTGTTCCGGTTATCCTTCTGGGCTGGTCCATTGACGCTCTTGAACTCCGCTACGCGGATTCCGACCGCGGCGACCCGGCGGTAGCCCGGTCTCTTGCCTTGTTGGGCCGGGAGATTCACGCATCCATTATACATTCTGTGCAACTGACGCCGGTAGTTGACGAATACAGGATACTGGAGGGTCGCATTTGGGCGTGGCGGGAAAAAATCATGTCTCACAACGCTGGATTGCCTTCTCTAAGGCCAGAGCGCGGGCGTTTTGTGTCCGCCCCTCCCTGGATGATTGTTGAAGGTACGGGAAAGGGGTGGGACAGTTTCCTGTACCGGGTCGGCACTGAAGATCTCGGTAAAAATGAACTGTGTCTTCCGCAGCAACCCTGTCGAAAACTCTGGCGAGAAATGCCTGGGAAGCGTTTGGTTTTCCAGGTTGTTCCTTCACGCTTCATATAAAGAAAATCTACGTTTCCAGCATTTTTTTATATAAACTCTTGTTTTTTATCTCAGATACAGTTAAATTTACATAGTGTTATAAAACCACCTTCTTTGAAGGGAGTGCTGTTTTGCATAGGTAAGTATACAGAGTATGCTGGCGTGTTACGCCAACCCGTCACCAATAGCGCTGGCGGTTCACTTTTTGTGCTGGGAAATGAACGGTTAGCAAGAGAGGATCATGATGTCGCTAAATGAATCTCAGGAAACTATGGATCAAGGGTTAGGTGCTCCTACAGAAAACGGTCAAATCGACTTTGACGAACTGATGCGAAAATATGACACGGAAGCCCGGTTTCGCATCACATCAGGTTGGCAGACAAAGTTGGTCACAATTCTTGCTGTGGCCCTGTCATGTTTCCACCTTTTTACGGCTGGTTTTGGATTACTCCCCATTTTGCAGCAAGGTGCTGTGCATCTGGCTTTTGTTCTTTCTTTAACCTTGATTTTATATCCAGCCTCCCAAAAGCAGGATAAAAAACGCCCTATCCCCCTATATGACTTTTTACTTGCCATTATAGCGGCAGCATCTGCTCTGTATCTGGTTGTCAACTATATTCCTCTCACCCAGCGAGCCGGCTTGCCCACCGGTACAGACCTTTTCATGGGCTTTTTGTTGATTCTGCTGCTTCTGGAAGCAACGCGCCGGATATCCAACCCAGTGCTCTCTACTCTGGCCATCACGGCCCTGTTGTATTGCTTCCTTGGGCGCTCTTTGCCGGACTTCATGTCGCACAGAGGTTTTTCCATAGAACGCATTATCAACCATATGTACCTTGGAACAGAAGGTGTTTTTGGCGTTCCCCTGGAAGTATCCTCCACCTTTGTGTTCATGTTCATTCTGTTCGGCTCCATTTTGGATAAAACCGGCATAGGCAAATTCATTATCGATCTGTCCCTGGCCCTTGCCGGGTGGTCTGTTGGCGGTCCGGCAAAAGTGGCGGTTGTCGCCTCCGGCCTTATGGGAACCATTTCTGGGTCTTCCGTTGCCAACGTCTGTACGGTCGGCATGTTCACCATCCCGCTTATGAAGAGCGTAGGATACAAACCGGAAGCTGCAGGTGCTATTGAAGCGGCCGCATCCACCGGCGGGCAGATTATGCCTCCGGTCATGGGTGCTGGGGCTTTCATCATGGCACAAATGCTTGGTCGGCCTTACCTTGAAGTCGCTGTTGCAGCCATTGTTCCAGCCCTTTTGTACTACGTCGCCCTTGCAATTCAGGTTCACTTTGAAGCCAGAAAAGAAGGTCTGGTCGGTATTCCCAGAAACCGTCTGCCGAGCGTTGTTGCTCTCCTGAAAGCCAAAGGCTTCTTACTTATTCCGCTTTTCGCCATCATCTACTTCCTGATGGCCGGATATACACCGCTCAAAGCAGCGTTCTTCGGCATCCTGACGTGTATTCCTCTGTCCTATCTGAACAGGGAAACTCGCCTCACCCCCTCGAAGCTGATGGAAGCGTTTGAAGCAGGCGCGCGCTCCGCTCTCAGC
>JGI994J12354_10005403_pt1 | contig 11015 bp, 9 predicted proteins | sample IntmicLarv3ML3BL_FD_12354 | JGI IMG/M metagenome (IMG submission 12354) | reverse complement strand
CATGATGCTGAGTACGCAGGTGAAACGTGGCTGGACAATTGCCGATGAATATCGCAGACGTGGGAAACAGGTGATGTTTGGAGGTATTTCCACCATGTTACATGCCGAAGAAACGATGGAACATGCAGACTCCATTTTCCTTGGCGAAGCAGAAGGACGGACAGCAGGTGTAATAGACGACTGGAAAAAAGGAAAACTAAAGAAAGTATATAACTATATGACGCAACAACCTCCGATTGAGGATGTTGGCCCGGCACGTCGCGACTTGTATAAACGCGAGCTTTATAACCACAAAGGGGTGCAAATGGTCGATTTATTCCATGCTTCACGCGGTTGTCGATTTAGCTGCTATCCATGTGCCGTATCCTATCTTGGGGGACGTATTTTTCGTCCGCGTCCGATGGACAAGGTCATTGAAGACCTGGCTTCGATTGATAACAACCGCCTCTTTTTAGTTGACAACTCACTGGCGCAAGACAAGGAGTGGGAAATGGAGCTTTTCCGCGAGATGATTCCTTTCAAAAAGAAATGGATAAGCCATACGATCGAAGACGATCCTAAAATTCTTGATCTGGCAGCGCAAGCGGGCGCCTGGTATGTTTATCAGGCTGTTTATGACACCTCGGCTTACATCAAAGAACGGGTGAAACGGTACCATGACTATGGCATCGGCGTGGAGGGCACTATCCTGCTGGGTATTGATGACCATACGGAAGACGACATCAAACGGCTGATTGACTTCCTACTTGAGATCGACCTTGACCTGGCTGAGTTCACCGTCATGACACCCTTTCCGCATACCAAAGGGTACGATGACTATATGCGTCAGGGACGAATTTTCGATTTTGACTGGGATCACTACAATGCCGGACAGGTTGTTTTTCAACCGAAACACATGTCCGCCGACCGATTACAGGAGTTATATGAATATGCTTGGAAGGTATTTTATCAGGACGAAAGCCAGGAACAACGTATGTTTCGTTTGTTTACCAACGTCGTCCTGCGTGAGATGCAAGAAGGCACCTACCGTCCCCGCAACCGCGAATTAGTCAATCAATCGTTCGGCAGAGAAGTCGTGCGAAAAATTAAGTAAATTCTTCGCACGAACATTCCGCTGACGCGTTCTCTAAAATAACATCGTGAAAAAACATTTCATGCGTGAAAACCGGATTTTCAACAATCTCGGCAGCAAATTGAGTTTTTTCGAATATTTAGATTTGTAATTGCAAAAAGTAATAACAAACAATCTTTCGCGTTATCAAAATAATATAAATAAATCGATGAACATGAAAAAAATGTATTTACTATCGGTTTTAATTGTATTTCTGTTTACTGTTAGTTGTAAACAAAAAGTATATTCAGATTTGAACTTAGGTTTTGAAAAAGTCGAAAGGATGATGCCTGTCGGCTGGAGAATTAATCCTCCCTCAAGTGAAGCGTTATATTCATTAGACTCTACGATTGTTCATTCCGGAAAATACGCAATGACAATTGAATTCAATGGAGACGCTAACGTTCAACATACGATTTTACTAATTACGTCACAAAGGTATAAAGGGAAAAATATTACAGTTTCCGGATATATTAAAACTGAAAACATCACTGACGGATGGGCAGGACTTGCTATGTTTTTACCTGTTGATTACAAAAATATTGATATGCGAAATAACGGAATAACAGGAACTACTGATTGGAAAAAATATGAAATAACGTTCGATATGAATCCCGAAATTAACCAATATTTCAGTATTGGCGGAGTATTGGCCGGAAAGGGGAAAATGTGGATAGATGATTTGAGAATTACTATTGACGGGAAAGATATTCAAACAATACCACCGTTAATAAGGAAAAATTTTTCAGACAAAGCAAAGATGGACAAAGCGTTTGATAAGGGTTCTGATATTGATTTTCCCGAACTGACCAAACAAAAAATAGAGGATCTGGAATTGTTAGGAAGGATTTGGGGATTTATGAAATATCATCATCCGGCTGTTGCAACCGGAGATTACAATTGGGATTATGAACTTTTCAGACTTTTACCGACTTACCTGGAAGCAAATGACAACAAACAGCGTGATGATATCTTAATCAAATGGATCAACCAATATGGTAGAATACCAAAATGTAGAACATGCCAGCCAACTTCGGATAGCGCTTATATAAAACCCGACTTATTATGGATTGAAAATGAAGGCATTAACAAGAAGTTGAAAGATTTAATTAATAAAATATATTTAAATCGAAGTCAGAATGGGCATTATTATGTAAATGCGGATCAGAGATACCCCTTTCCATTTTTTACGAACGAGAGTGCATACGAAAATATGTATTTTCCGGATGCAGGATTCAGGTTGTTGGCTTTGTATCGGTATTGGAATATGATACATTATTTTTTTCCCTACAAATACCTGACCGATAAAGATTGGAATACCATACTTCGCGAATATATTCCGTATTTCTTAGAAACAACAAACAAACCGGAATATAGGTTGACAACAATGCGTCTTATTGCAGAAGTTTGCGATTCACACGCTGTATTGTTTGAAAAAAGGGCAGGATATTCCGAAATAGATTTACAGGTTCCTGCTTTTGTACAGTTTATTGAAAATAAGTTGGTGGTGATGGACTATTATTTTGAAGATGACCAGCTAAAAAAGGGCGACATTATTACACATGTTAATGGAAAACCTGTGGATGCTATCGTTGACAGCATTAAGAAGTATATTCCGGCATCTAATGAAGCTGTAAAATGGAGAGGTTTGAATAGTGAAATACTTCATATTAACACAGCTTCTTCTGTTAGTTTTGACCCCAATTCAAACCCTTATGTTTCTATAAATTACATATCAAATGAGGGTCTGTCTGAACGAAAAAATATTTACTTAGATAACAGGCATATGTGGAGAAGCGAAGACGCAAGACAATCTAAAAAAACAGAGGATTCCAGAGGATTTAGATTTGTTGATAATGATATTGGCTACATCTCTAATAAAAAAGTAACAGACGAGGATTTACCTGCGATAAAAAGAGCGTTTGAAAATACAAAAGGTATTATTATTGATCTAAGAAAATACAATAAGGATGTAGAATTAACACAAAGTCTGGCGTCTTGGTTTGTGTCTGACACTAAGACTTTTATAAAGTTCACTGAAGTAAACGTAAACAATCCTGGAGAATTTACATTTCAGCAAACACATGTAATCGGAAAAAGGGAACAGGATACCTATCAAGGAAAGTTAGTAGTCATTGTGAATGAATATACACAAAGTAATTCGGAATATAAAGCAATGGCATTTCGAGCTGGAGATAACACGACAATTATCGGAAGTCAAACAGCCGGAGCGGATGGGAGTGTAGCAGAGCTTACATTACCGGGTGGATTGGAAACTCGGATTACTGCTTATGGTGTTTATTATCCGGATGGTCGCGGAACCCAACGTATTGGAATCGTACCGGATATTGAGGCCAAACCAACAATAAAAGGGATACGCGAAGGACGCGATGAACTATTGGAAAAGGCCATAGAAATAATTAGACAGGATTAATAGGTATTCACAAATATAAATATGAATGAAAGGAGGTATAATCAAATATGGAATCCATTCTTGATATGGTCAAACATTATCAGTTGGGAACTATTATCGGTACTCATTCATTTGGATGCAACGGCAATGCCATGTTTCTTGATATGACATTTGCGCCTTTTACCATGATTGTCGCAGCGGATTTGCAATCCTACATTTAAACATATTCGGATTGCAAATCCGGAACGACGCAGGGAATTACATATTAATTGGCTCATAGACTGGCTCATGAATTGGCTCAATTTTAATTGACATATAGATTGACTCTCGCTAATTGGCTCAAAAATTGGCTTAATTGGCTCAAAATAGCGTCTCAATAGCGTTTAAGGGGACTTCAAAAACTCGTTTATTACCTTTTGACTTTCCAAAAGGATAGCAATCCCTATTATTACTTCCACGGAAAAATCCGCATATAATCCAATGCCATAAAATCCGATTTGAGTTCTTCGATCTTTTTTGTAACTTTGCCGCGTAGCATATTTTTTGCGTGTTGGAATCTCGTCGCTAAATTAATCATTTTCAATGAATTTGGTAAATAAATATACTACTTTTTTACCTCTTCTCCCTTTTTTATCTGGGTCTATGAGGTGCGAAACATTAGTTAAATATATATAATATTTTTGTTAATCGATTTTGTACACAATAAATTTTCAGGACATGGAACAGCTTATTGAAATAACAAGTCAGGAGTTTTTAGAAAAGCAGAAAATATATTTCGACCTTGCAGATAAAGGAGCAAAAATAATTCTTAAACGCGACCGCTGGAAATCGTATGTACTTACCCCATTAAATGAAGATGATATAGAACTATCTCCACAGATGTTGTTAAGAATAGAAAAAGGATTGCAGGAGATTGAAGAGGGTAAGACAAAACGCTATACAATGGAAGCACTTCAAAAAAGAATGGGGCTATGATTTATTTCGTCGAACTGACGCAGGAAGCAGAAAATGAAATAGATGCTCATTTGTTGGCGGGGAATCTGAAAATTATCAAGAAGATTTATCGCCTTCTTTCTGAACTCGCCATACATCCAAAAACAGGAACAGGAAAACCAAAACAATTAAAATATGGGTCTGGAGGGATTTGGTCACGAAGGATAGATGAAAAACACCGAATGTTATACAAAATAGAAGACGAAACTATAACGGTTTTTGTGATTGCACTTTGGGGACATTATGATGATAAATAACATATAATGAATTTAGTAACTCCCAAAACACCCAAGCATCCGTGCGATTTCACTCGAAATCAAAAAAACAGGCTTCACGGGCGCTTCTCGGAATAAGACCTGTTTTTTTTATGTGATTGCTGTAATGCAATATTGAATTTTCTGTTTGTCTTTTATTTCAGTGGAAAGGCGCTAATCATGTAATACTTTCATAAATAATAAAATTGAAGGCCTATGTAGATATTTTTGCGATTTCCTGATGCTTTTCGTAAGCCTTTATCAGGAGCGTCGAATAATCGATGTATCAGTTTGTATCCCTTGTAATACTACAATTCCGGTAAAATAACCGTGTAGTAAATAGGATTTCACTTTTATTAATGTGGCTGTATATTTAAAAATAGTAGGCAGGGATTCATCTCTCTGCTTGCTATTTTAGAAGTAAAGTGATAGTTGTTTGAAAAATAAATCTTTGCTTTTAAACAAATTACCTGTATATTTGCATCACTTAAATACATAAGAAAATGATAAAAGTGTGTAAAAGTCGTACATGCACCACTCGGTACGTTAGTCTAAGTAAGAGTACATTAACTGGATTTGATCATCCCGATTCTTCTTTGTTTGCGAAGATTAACACGCGTCTGATGTCGGACTCAATTGATATGATGGATGAAAAGAGCATGAAGCTGACATCGAATTTTGAAAACAAGAAGCAATCTAACCGCTTCATTCTTGCTGATATGCTAAAAACAAGAGTAAATAAAACTGCGCTGTTCTTATGCCTATTTTTTTTCATAGAAAATAGCTTGCAACCAATTGCAGCCCAAAGGGAATGGCAACATACCAATATTTCAACTGAATATGCAGGACATATTGATGCACTTGCGAATGTGTACGGTTATATTCGTTACTTTTATCCGAATGATGTAAAAGGCAATTTTGACTGGTTGAAATATTTGAACTATGCCGTGAAAGAAATTGAATCATGCGAATCGACATTAGATTTTCATGTAAAACTACAAGAACTGTTTTCACCATTTTGTCCGCATCTGCGAATCAGCGATTCAGGAACAATAGCCGTAAATACTAAACTGACATCAAATGAATCTTTTTATTTGAATGAACATACTTTTAACAATAGAAAAGGGCAATTTGTAAGCAAAATGAAAAAGATAAACTGCTATTCGTCAGTTTATCCTAAACCGGATTCAATGTATCATTTTAATATCAATTCCAATTTGTCGATTTCTTTCCCTATTGCCGTATCGGAAATACCAGACACACGAAATAAGATCACCAAGATACAATCGGACAAACGCATTTTCTATAAAGAACCAAGTTATTATTTCTTTTCAGATTATCATGCTCGAATTGCCAATGAAATAATCCGTTGTAACATTGTTCAACATTTTTATCCCTATTATTTTGAGGACAGTTTGGATTTAGTGTGGAAACAAAAATACAATGATTACTTCAGAAAAATTGCTGATTGTGAAAATATGTATGATTTCTATTGGGCTATTTGCCGGATGATGAATCATGTGAAAGACTCTCACGCGAATATTCATTTTATTTTAAATGCTGCGTATGCAAGGACCGGTTATCCTGAATTGGAAACAATCATAAAAAATGGCCAATTGTTTGTTAAATCCATTGGTACCCCATATAATCAGCACGTTAAGTACGGCGACCATATCATTAAAATAAACGGAAAAGATGCAACAGACTTTATGAATGAAAAATTAAGTCACTTGTCTTATTCAACGTTACCATCCGGTTGGACAAGATTAACAAACGGCAGTGAATTATTTAAAACTTTCCCAGACGGGAATAATTATACCAATTTCGAGCTGACTATCAAACAATCAGAAGGAAATGAAAAGGTGGTAGAAATACCTGCAAACAAGTCAAACCCGTTTTATCAAGATAACAATCGTACTTTTATTAAAGAATTAGAAGAAAAAATCTATTATGTCAACTTAACGAATCCCGGAATAACAAAATACAAATCATTTAGAGACCGTATTGATGAACTGAATGACGGAAAAGGAATCATTTTTGATATGCGAGGTTATCCAAATGATGACGTTCTGAGTATCTTGGCACATTTGACCGATACCGTCATGTCTATGGGGAATTTAAACGACGTTGTGACTTATTTCCCAGATCATATACAACCTCAACTGATTCCATCAGAAAAGTGGCTTGTTGCTCCGGCAATGTCTGAAATGAGCAAATCATACACAAGGAAATATAAATACCCTCAACCAACTAAGCAAAAAATTGAACAACACTGTGTATTTTTAATTGATGCAACCTCCATAAGTTTTATGGAATCCATTCTTGATATGGTCAAACATTATCAGTTGGGAACTATTGTCGGTACTAATTCATCAGGATGCAACGGCGATGCGATGTTTCTCAATATGTCATTTGCACCTTTTACCATGACCGGGTACAAATTCATGAACAGGGATGGGTCACAACATCACGGAATAGGCATCAAACCGGATATTTATGTTGAAAACATAGATCCTTTCATAGACAAACAGCTGGATGCAGCTATAAAATTTTTAAAAGAGAAGTAAGAAATGAGTAGTGAAAAATCAACCAGCTTATTCCTGAATTGAGCGAAAATTAAATCATAATAATGAAAGATAGATATGAAAAAAATGCTATTTCTATTCTGTATTTGCGTCTTGATGTCGGGATGCGGAAATAAAAACAAACAAACTGCCATTGTTGATGATTCTGAACTTTTCAGCGAAGACGATGATCCCGACAGGATTTATTTTTTGGATTTTGAGCAGAATTTAAAAAATAGAACGAATGATAGTTTTACCATTAACAATATTGCTATCGATATACAATACATTCCACTTGAAACATCAGATGAGGTGTTGTTGTATAATGATAGGGTTCAGATTTCAAGGCTAAATAATGATTTCCTTGTTTCATCGTCAAGTTTTTTTTCGCATTTTCATTCTATAGCGATGTTTGATTCCGCTGGCCAATTTATTAATTATCTAATACAGAGAGGACAAGGACCTAAAGAATTACCTTATATGGCTGAATGGTCATATAATCACAATACACAATTGTTAGTTGCCTCAACATTTTTTCAAATCGTGTTACATTCATTTGAAAATAATACATCAAGCAAATACACTTTGAAAGATTATTTTTCTGAAATATGTTTGTTGAATGATGGAACTATGGTTGGCATTCCAAATGATAAAGGAAAAAGTGGAGATGTCGATACGCCGATTCTTCACTTCCTCAATCAGGAAGGAAAAATAATTCACTCATTCTATTATCCTGAAAAAAGAAATATTGCGTACAACCTACCGGAAGGTCAAATTCTCGGCATTATAGAGAACTATGACTTGTTTACAAGTTATACTGGTGACGCTTTATTCAAGGATAAGTTCAATGATACGATCTATAGAATCAGGAGTATGGATGATGTTAAGCCATACATAATAATACACAGAGGCTCGCTTGCTCCAACATTAATAGATGAAAACAATCCCAAAACAAGCCCTCAAAAAGTTCGTTTGATAAGCATCTTAGATACAAAAGAATATTTTTTCATTAAATATTTTTATAAAGATAAGTTTTATTTTTCTATCTGGAATAAGCAAACTCTTTCATTAATAGCAAATTCTGAAATCCCAAAGCAAATGTTATTAAAAAACAAAGATAATATATCATATTTCAGAACACCTAACGGAAAAGACGTAATTGTTCCACTTTCAAGTTACTTAAACGGGAAACTGTATAGTATGCTGAATGCTGAGGATGCCATGGGGTTTCTTCCTGGTATAGTTTCTGATGATAATCCAGTTTTGATGATTATTTCTATAGAATGAAACAACAACTCAAATCGTTTCTTCGACGGATTGCTGATATCCTGACGATAAACGGAGTGGATCACTTGCGCTCAACTCATTGCGACTATTTTTTTTCATTATTAGGGGAAAAAAAATTATTCATGTATCTTTGACGATTCTTTTTAAAATAATTGCATAAATCATGAAAAAGGAACTATTAATGTATTTTATTATAAAAATATTTTTCGTAACAGGATGTTTGTCAGACAATCAGTCGAAAAATAATTTGCCTTGTATTGATGTCACGAAAAATTATCCTGTAAAAGAAATCATTTTGACCGATATTGCCACGGTCAATTATGTGCATTTAAATACGGATAATGATGATTATCTTTACAAAGGGTTTATCAACTATGTGACTGAAAACACAATCGTTGTTGCTGATGATGCTTCAGGAAGCATTCTGTTTTTTTCAAGAAGCGGAGAGCCGAAGGCGCGTTTTAATCGTCATGGAGCGGGTCCCGAAGAATATCTTTCGAACATGATTGATGTTTTCTTTTATGATGAACCTGCAGACGATGTGTATGTTGGATCTAACGGAAAAAGTAATATTCAGGTTTATTCTTCTACAGGTAAATATAAGAGAACACTAACGCTACCGCAAGGGATACGAGTTAACGAAATAGTAGAGTTTGACGATCAATCATTGATTGTGTTCGATCAACAATTAATGTGGAAAAAATTGTTAAGTGGGTCGAACTTTATCCCACAAAAAATGGATTCAAGTTATTTACGAATTTCAAAAACGGACGGAGAGATCGTGGAATATATTGAATTTCCAGGTAATGAAATTGATTTATCAATACGAGGCAAAATGACAAATAGTATGACTGCGTTGAAGCGCTTAACAAAATGCACAGCAGGAGTTGTTTTGTGTAATCATGAAAGTGATACAGTTTTCCTCTACGACAAAGACTCCTCATTAACCCCTTTATTCTGTAAGACGCCATTAATAAGCGACTTAGATAAAAAGATCATTTTAAATAATTATATTGAAATAGGAAGTCGTCAATATTTTACAATTCAAACGCTCTTGAGTTTTGAAGAAAGCTCAGAGAAAGTGTTGAACAACGCTCATAAATTTTATATGCGCGACAAGCAAACTGGAGAGATATACCTTCAAAAAATCACCTTGCCTGATTACAAAGGGTATGATTATGCTATTTCATCTCTAAAAAATAAGACTTACGATGAAAAAGAGACATTGGTTTGTTCTGAATTAGATTTATTTGAGCTGAAAAAGGCTTACAAAGAAAAAAGGTTAAGCGGCAAGCTAAAAGAATTAGTTGCAACATTAGATGAAATGAGAGATAACAATGTACTTATGTTAGTACACTTTAAATAAATAACACTTGAAATACGGATGGCTCAGGAAAAAAAAGTAATTCATTCTTACCTTCGACGGATTGCCGATTTCCTGGTGATAAATGGAGGTTTTTTAGATAATCCTGGACTATATACCGGCGAGATGGGGCTGGCGTTGTTTTTCTTTCATTATGCTGACTTTATGAAAAATGAGATATATAAGGATTATGCTTTCGAATTATTGGAAAAGGTACAGGAGAGAATTCATGAAGAAACGCCCATTGACTTCAAGCAGGGATTAACAGGAATCGGCTCGGCTATCGAGTGCTTAGCGTAGAAAAACGTACTATACCCGTTCACTTTTATTAAGTAGGTAGGCGGCGTTACCGCCGCTTTCCCCTTTAAGAACTGCACGTGCTACTTTCACCGCATACAGCTCAAGTGAGTACTAAATTTAACTTCTCTCTGTTAAACCGGCACAAGTCCGATAAACGAAATGTCGACTAAGTTACTCTTTTCAATGAACGCTCTTTTCAGCGGTTCGGGCTTATTTCCCCTACGCTTAAGGGATGATATCGCTTTGAGTTTGTGTACAGTAGAAGTCCATTTTACTTTATCCACCCCTGCGGTTCTTTTTCCTTTATTGGACGCTATTCTCTTTACCGCCAATGCTTTGACATAGAAAGATGTAACTAAAAGATGCTGTAAAGCTTTCGAATAATAGGTTCAGTTATGCCTGTTAAAGGGGGAAAAGCTATGTTTCATTTTTTTGATGTTGAAATTTCAGCAAAGATAGGCGATTTTATTAAATTTTTTGCACTCGAAAAAATATTGTTATCGTCAAATAATATTTATGCTGATTTGTAGCATTCTAACAAACTTTGTTGTTATCTAAAATGATTCTCTATTTGAATTTTGTCACTTAACTTTGTCGTGAATTTAAAAGGGCTATATACCAAACTATGGAAAAGAGTAAAAATACATTTGTAGCGTATTTGGATTTATTGAAAGTAAAGCATACCCAATCGTTTTCCGATCAATACTTCAACGAACACCCTCATAAATAT
>JGI994J12354_10005402_pt1 | contig 11015 bp, 9 predicted proteins | sample IntmicLarv3ML3BL_FD_12354 | JGI IMG/M metagenome (IMG submission 12354) | reverse complement strand
CACAACGCTCCAGAGTGCGAAAATATCCGGAAAAGCTATAACGGCCGCCAAAGAAAAAGAAATGACATTTAAGTCAATTCAAGATTACAACAAAAAATAAGAGCAGTTTGCTCTTATCTTTTTTTATTTTTTGTGTTTCCTGTTTTTGTTTTTTTAGTTCTGCATTTTCCATTTGCTTTTCATTTCAAATCTGAATATTCGTTATGAACAGATCAAGCTGCTGCTGGCTACTGCTTCGATAATTATTGCCTCTGCTGTTACTTACTGTTGCCTACTGTTGTTGCTACTGCCTGCTGTTGCTACCTGCTACTGCTACTACTTACTACCGCTTACTGCCGCAGCCGCTGCCCCGCCCATTATTATCACCTTCGTGATTTCACTAAATACGAAAAGACGCGCAAAAAAGTTTACAAAATAAACAAACATGGTCGAACAGATAGCAATAAAATAGCAAAAAAATAGCAGAACAATAATTTGAGATAGATTAGTCCAACGAATTGCGTTTTAAAATAATTGAAAGCGAAATCCGAAGGGCGGAATAATAGAAAAGAAAACAAAAAACAAAAGAAAACAAAAAACAAAAGAAAACAAAAAACAAAAGAACAAAAAAAAGAGAAAATTAAATGATTTCTTTTGAAAATCATTTAATCAAGAACAATCCGCTTGCGGATTATTCCTTCGTATTCTTTAAACCGAGTGCACGAGCACTGATTTCGACGATATCTTCAATGATGATATCGGCTTTTGTGTTTTCTTCGGCCAGAAGAGCGTCGCGGCCGTCTGAGAGGTTTCTCTTACAGAACGGACAGGCTTGAGCGAAAACGTTTGTTTTTGTTTTCTTCTCGTCTTCGGGGTAAAGAACACCGATTGCATCACCGACACGCGCTTTGGCAATAGACAATGCCAAATCCGGCATACCGGCTTTCACACCGCCGCCTGCACCGCAGCATCTTTGATAAGCTCTGTTGCGGTCCATTTCGACATATTCCATACCGGGCATGCTTTGGAGAACTTTTCTGGGTTCTTCATAAACGCCAACGTGACGGCCAAGGTGGCACGGGTCATGGTAAGTAACAATTTTGTCTTCACCGAACGGTTTTTGAACCCATTTAATTTCATTTTTCTCAATCTTTTCCGCAAGGAATTGAGAAACGTGCATAACTTTAAAGGGTGTTTCTTCGCCGAGAAGTCTGGGCCAGTCAACAAGTGAAGCTCGGAAGCAGCCGGAGCAGGCGTAAAGAACAATTTTTGCGCCTTTTGCTTTGATTTTTTCAACATTGGATTCTGCAAGTCTTTTTGCGAGGTTGTCTTCCTTGTGGAATTGTCCGGTTCTGATAAGAACGGAACCGCAGCAAGCTTCTTCTTCGCCGAGCGTACAGAATTCAACACCGATTTTGTTCAAAACGCGTGCTGTTGAAACGGCAAGATTTGTCTGCTTCATGCCGGCCGTACAGCCCATGAAATAGAGAATTTCCGCCTTTTCGGCGATCTTGACATCTTCCGGAATCCAGTTTAATCTGTTTTCCTTGGGTTCGTTGTATGAGTTGAATGTGTCGCTGATGATTTTCGGCATTCCGCCCTGTTTACCGTACGGACCTGTGCCTCTTTTAACAAGGTTGGCGCGCATGGCTTCCCAGAGTTCGACGGTGTTGATACCGGCTTCACAAACCGTTGCGCAGATACCGCAGGTTGTACAGCCGTGAACATCGTCTTTGAATTGAACGAATTCTTCTTCGGGGATTTCTTTCGGACCGAAAATCGTTGCCCAAAAGCCATAGGATTTGTCAACGAATTTTTTCCAGCGGTAGATTTTGTCGCGCGGGGACAGACCCGGACGGAAGCCGGAGCCTTCGTAGGTCGGACACCATTCGGCACATTCGCCGCAGCGCACACAGCCGTCAAGTTCCATTAACTGAACAGCGGTTAAATTTTTAAGTTCAAGAGAAGGTGCTCTTCTTGCCATTATTTTTCGCCTCCTTTATTCACAATCATCGTCAAAGGAGATGTAATCATGTGGATGTATTTACTGTACGGAATGAACGCAAATCCGACAAAGAGAGCGAGAATGCTGTGCGTCAAAGCGATTTCTTGAACATAGGTTAAGAAAGGCGTCATGCCGCCGAGCGTCCAGAAGATGTAGTCGTAAAAGAGGAAGTCAATACCCGTGAAATCGGTAATGCCGATTGCAATGTATCTTCCGGCGTGCGCCATGAAACCGGTGACGACGACGACAACCAACGTAATCAAAAGAATTGAGTCGTAGGAGTTTGTGTTGTCACGGACTTTCTGAATGAAGAGTCTGCGGGCAATGGCGATAATAACGCCGATGAAAAGGATGTAACCGAGAATCTGATTCGGGAACTGCAAGAATTGTCTGAACCATTCGGGGTCAATAAAGTGAATGCCGATCATGTGAATGATTTCGATGGCAAACATTGCGCCGGATAACGAGAAGAGACCCATCCATCCGATGAAAATGAGCATATGCATAAACCAGCGGAACGGGTCTGCGCGAGCGGTTCTTCTTTGAAGACAAACATCGAAAATGAGTGTTTCTAAAATGTTCTGTCCGTGATGGACGCCTGAATGTGATGTTAATTGATGCCAATACCCTTTGATGAAAACAAAAATGTTTCCTTTCTTGCCGTCTTCCGGATCAAGACCCCAACCGGCTGACCCCTGACTCCATTTTCGGAGATTGAAAAAAAGTCCGAAAAGGAGGAGAAGAATAGCAGAAAACGACACAGTCATCATAACAATGAATGTGAGCGCAATGCCGTCAATTCCTGAAAAATAATCCATTATTAATACTCCATTTAATTTTTGAAAGCAAATGACTTTCGGCTTCCCTTTTAGAGATTGCTGATCTGTAATCATTCATCCTTTAACGAATGAATAATAATGACACAAGCAGCAGAAAGCCGACCAACAACAATAATGATAATCAAATTAAAATTTTCGTTTTTGATCTGCAGTGTAAAACTGAAAAGCGCAGATTTTTGTTGTGAACATATTTCCGCCAAAAGGATTGTGCTTCTCATTTTGAAAATGAAAAGAGCGAACTGACTTAACAGAGCTTATGACGGAAGTTATAGGCACTTTGTATCAATAATATTTAAAGATTATCACTCAATCGATTGTATAAAACCCAATCAAAAGCTTAAATTGTTCGGGAATTCGAATGATTTTTGTATCAAAAAATTTGAAAAATCAGAAAAAATTAAAATGTCACGTATAAAAAAGAACCGATTATAAATGATCCAAAATATAACAAAACATGAAAATCAAAGGTTGAAACAAAAGAAAACAGCAATCAAAATAATGAAATAGAATCATCATCTCTTTTGTTTTATGCCTGATACTGTGTCAAATGAAAGCGGAACCGAAATCGATGACGGAAGGAAAAAATCCGTCCCGAATATTCGAGTTATTTTAACGGAGCCGCTCTATCAGGGAAACGTCGGCTCTGTCTGCCGAGTTATGAAAAATTTTGGATTTTTGGAACTTTATTTGGTGAATCCGTGTCCGCTTGAAGGTGAAGCGAGAGCCATGTCATCTCATGCAATTGATGTTCTTCAAAACGCCTGTATCTGCACATCGATTGAAGAAGCCGTTGCCGGCTGTGATGTCGTGATTGGAACAACCGGATCGCGCGCATTTAAGGGCTGCGACCACATTCGGACACCGGCATTGACACCCGGCGTCTTGAGAGAGAAAATGGAAGAATTCCATCCCGATACAAAATTTGCGCTTTTATTCGGCCGGGAAGACAAAGGATTTTCAAACGAAGAACTCGGCTTATGCGCTTTAATTGCGACAATTCCGACATCTCATATTTATCCGATTATGAATTTATCCCACGCCGTCGGAATTATGCTTTACGAATTATCCGGCGCAAGCTTGACCGGAAAATACAAAACGACCGAACTCAACGATTTCGAGGCTCTCTGCGGTCATTTTGAAGACGTTTTGGAAGATATGGAATTCGATCCTTTCAAAAAAGAAAAAATGACACTCATGATGAAACGCATTTTCGCCCGATCAGATTTGACGCCGTGCGAAACCAAAACTCTTCGCGGCATTTACAGAAACATTCAATATTATGCCAAAAAATCCAAAGGCGAAGATGTCAGCAAATATCGGCAGCAGGTCAAAAATCAATTTGAAGAAGATGAATATGATGAAGAACACGATTTAAGCTTTGATTTGGATTTTGTGGACAGAATGACGGATTAAGGAAAAGCGGCACCGACCGGATTAAAAATAAAATTAAAAAAACAATTAACAAAAGACTTACCGGAAAAAACAGTACAGCAGTCGGAATCGACTGCTGAAAAATCTAATTTTTACATCAAAAAAAATCAGAAATCGCGGTACAGCATGTAATCCGCCATGTCTTTTAAAAGCTGCTTGGCATTGCTGTCGGGCAAAATATCAAGCTTGGACTTGCCTTCTTCAACGAAACCGACGGCCATATCTTTGACGTAAGCCAAAGAGCCGGAATTTGTCAGCGTCAGAATGGCTTCTTCAATATCTTCTTTTGTTCCGGACCCTTTGCCGAACGCGCGCGGGATGGCGCCTTTTTCAGCTGCGTGAATCATGAGAAGCGTTCGTTTTCCTTCAAAGATATCGCTGCCTTGACGTTTGCCGAGAATTTCTTCGGGCGTGACAAGGTCTAAAACGTCATCATAAATTTGGAAACCGAGACCGACGAGGCGGCCGTAATCATAAAGCGCCTGATCTGTTTTTTCGTCGGCACCGCCGATGATGGCACCGATTTGCGCGGCTGCGCCGAAAAGGATGGCTGTTTTTTTCTCAATCATTTCAAGATATTCTTCTTTGGAAACCGAATCGCGGTTTTCAAAATCAACGTCCAGCCATTGACCTTCGCAGACACCGACGCAAGTTTTGGAAAGAATATTGGACGCCTTTAACAGACCAGACGGATTGCTGTCCGTCTCCGTAATAATTTCAATTGCTTTCGAATAAAGCGTGTCGCCGGCCAAAATACCGCCGGCTTCGCCCCATATGGTATGAACGGCCGGAAGACCGCGGCGCACAGGATCGTTGTCCATAATATCATCATGGACAAGCGTAAATGTGTGCATCAGCTCAACGGCAACGGCTGCGGGAACCGCTTTGTCGGGAGAGCCGCCGACAGCTTCGGCTGCCGTCAGCAAAACTGCGGGGCGGAGTCTTTTTCCGCCGGCTTTGACAATGTGCCTGGAAGCCTCATAAAGCCCTGCAGGTTCCTTAACGGGAAGCAACCGATCGATAGCGGCATCGACCGGAACAGATTTGTTTTTAATTTCATCAACAACAGTCATTTTGAAAACTCCGGAAATCGACAGAATTAAGGTTCGAGGAACAAGATTTCACCGTTTCTGAGAAGGTGAACCGTTTCTCCGAGAACATAGCCCGCATCTTCCGCCATTTCGATGTAAGCGCTGTGCATGGCCAAATCACCATGTGCCGGAATAACGTGTGTCGGCTGAACCATTCGGAGAAGCTCCCAGTGATCTTCGCGGTAAGCGTGACCGGAAACGTGAACATCGTCATAAATTCTGGCGCCGCGCATCTTTAATTTGGTTTCAAGCGCATATCTGTTGGCGCGTGTCATCGGACTCGGAATAATATTGGCCGAGAAAATAACGCGGTCACCGGATTCGACTTGGAAAGGCGTCTCACCATTGGCGATTCTAACCAAAATAGAACCGGGTTCGCCCTGATGTCCGGTAACAATCGGCAGATATTTTTCCTTACCTTCCATCATAATCTTTTTCAAAGCGCGGTCAACATCTTTTCTCTGCCCGTAAACTTCAACGTTGTCGGGAAGGTTGATATACCCTAAATCATGCGCAGCATAAAGGTATTTTTCCATAGACCGACCCATGAAAACCGGAATTCTGCCCATCTCTTCGGCGATTTCAATAATCGCATTCAAGCGAGCGATATGAGAAGCGAAAGTTGTCACAACCATGCCGACGTGTGATTCTTCCGTTCCCAAAAGAACATCACGGAGCATTTCCTTGGCAATGGTTTCGGACGGAGTTTTACCGGATCGGGCGCTGTTTGTTGTTTCGGTAATCATGGCCAAAACACCGTTTTTGCCGAGTCTTTTCAAAGCGTTAAAGTCGGGAGAAACACCGATTGTCGGCGCACGGTCCAGTTTGAAATCGCAGGCATACATAACAGAACCATACGGCGTGTGAATGACCGCAATCACGCTGTCAATAATGCTGTGCGGAATGCTGATAAATTCAACGCTGATGTCGTCTGTAATATCATATGTGCCGCCCGCTTTTAAGGCGATGAGCGGATTGTTGACTTTGAATTTTTTCTCTTCCTCAATCTGCTGGCGAATCAATGCGGTGGTGTACGGCGTTGAAATAATCGGCGCATTATAGCGGTGCGCTAATTTCGGGATGGCGCCGATGTGGTCCAAGTGCCCGTGCGTACAAACGATTGCACGAACGGTTCCGTTAACGTCTCTCATAATGGTGTCGTCCGGAATGGCGCCCATGTTGATTAATTCCAAGGAGTGCATGCGGTCAATTTCCGCATCTTCGTGAATCTGAACGCGGTCAAGGCGGATGCCCATATCTAAAATAATAATGTCTTCGCCGGCGACAATGGCTGTCATATTGCGGCCCATTTCATTATAGCCGCCAACGGCAACAATTCCTATATCTTCCATTTTAATAATTCCTATTGTATTTGTTTTTAATATTTTTTATGAATTTTATTTTTTAATATTTAGACTTTAATTGATTTCAGTTTTGAAATTGATTTTCTTTTTTCTTAAATTGAATCTTCTTAAATTCTAATAATGCGAGATGAATGTGAAAGGGAAAGCGAATGCAATGAATATCAAAGGATATTTTCATGATGCATAATCGCTTATATCAAAGGATATTTTCATGATGCATAATCACTTATATTAAAGGATATCTTCAGATGCGTAATCGCATATATTAAAGGATATCTTCGGATGCGTAATCACTTATATTAAATCCGCGGCGTGTCAAATATTCCGAGGTTTTGCCGACAACGACCGCCGGTGTTCCGGAAAGCATTTTGATGTCAGCGCATCCCGTTAAAAACATGGACGCACGTAATTCCTGCTCAAACATACGCAGCAATTTAATAACGGCTGCCGGCCCTTCAAATGCTGCATTGACAAACGGCAGTGCCGCACTGGCCGCCGTTCCGCCGAGCGCAATGGATTTAGCAACATCGACGCCGGTTCTGACGCCGCCCGTTGCGATAATTGGAAGAGCGACTTTGCATTCGATTAAACTCGGGACCGTCGGAATGCCGAAATCCCAAAACAGTTCGCCCAAATGCTCTCTGAATGTGTCTTTCTCTTCTCTGGCGCGGTAAACTTCAACGCCGGCCCAACTCGTTCCGCCGACGCCGCCAACGTCAATTGCACTGACGCCTGCCTTTTTCAAAAGCAATGCATCTTCTCTTGAGATGCCGGCGCCTGTTTCTTTAGCGATAACAGGAACGCTTGCCGATGAGCAGATATTTTCAATCATTTCCAAACAGCCGGTCGCATCCAAATCGCCTTCCGGCTGAACAGCTTCCTGAAGGAAATTTAAATGAACGGCAATCGCGTCTGCATCAATCATGGAAACCAATGTATTAACCTTATCGATCCCGTATTCTTTAATCTGAGCCGCGCCGACATTCCCATAAACAAAGGCGGAAGGTGCTTTTTCGCGGACAATTTTAAAAGAAGCAACTTGTTTCGGGTCGTCAATTGCGGCGCGCTGACTTCCGACACCGATCCCGATTCCGACTTCTTCGGCGGCGGCAGCCAAAGCCGCATTAATTGCCGTTGTTTCCGGATGTCCGCCTGTAATTGATGCAATTAAAAACGGAAATGAAAGCTTTTTTCCAAAGAAATCAATAGACGTGTCAATGGAATTCATGGAAATTTCGGGAAGAGCGCGGTGAACCAAAATGACATCTTCAAAACCGGCTGTCACTTTTTTTGATTCCACGGGGCACTGTGCGCAAAGTTCCAAATGTTCCATTTTTCTGCGTGATGTTTCGTGTTCCATTTTTAAAAGCTCCGGTTTTCGAATAAAATAAAATCGAAAATATTAATAAATTAAAAAAATGCCTAAAATGCATTGCTTAACCTATTCAGTAATAGTATATAAATAATTCATAAAATAATTCAAAAATCGTCTTGACCGCAAATGTAACAAGCAAAATGATTGAATCAAATCGTTAGAGAACAAACGATTTTTCCGTTTTATGCCGTCTTGCGGCGAATATGTTAATCTCTGCGCCGACTGTTGTCAATTTCAATCAGGCTCTGCATCAGCCTCTGTCAATTTCGTCAGCTTCTGTCGGTTTTTACATAAGTCTTTGTCAGTCTCTGCAAATCAGCGTTCCGACATCTTTTTCATTCAAATAATCTGCGACGCTTCCGGAAATATTTGCATTAAAAATGCGGGACTCGATTCCTGTTTTTTCGGCCAGTTCTAAAATTTCGGACACTTTTCCGAGCATTCCGCCGGTCACATCTGTTCCGGCAGAGCCGCCGATGTGAGATTTGAAGGAATCAAATGTTTTAGGCGTAATTTTGGGAATTGTTTTTCCTTCCGAATCCAAAACGCCGTCCGTCGCTGAGCCGAGCCCGACACGTTTGGCACCGAGCGCTGCCGCCACATAAGGAAGAGATTGGTCGCCTGACAAGATGCAAGCGCCGCGTTTTATATCCATGCAAACGTCGCCGTGGAGAACGGGAACCAAATTGTGTTTCAGCATTTCGGAAATCTGTTCTGTGTACAGATTTGTTAATCGTCCGTCGCTGCACATTGAAAAGGAAAGCGGATTCAGCGGAACGGCAGGAATTCCTTCATTTCGAAGCGCCTGAACAATCATTTCATTCAATTTTCGAACGGAATCATGCGTTTTCAAAAAACCTTCTTCATGGAATCCTTTGTCTAAGCCGTATTGTTTTGCATAAACATGACCGTAGGAGCCGGCACCGTGGACAATCACCAATTTACCTGAAAAGCCGGCAATTTCACGAGCGATGCGGACCATTTCATCTTCTTTAGCTTGGCCGGCTGCCGCGGATTTGTCTGTGACAGCGCTGCCGCCGACTTTTAAAACTGTAATGCCGGAAAGAGTGTTTAAATCTGAAGTCATAAAATCCCTTTATACTGATTCATAAAATTATCCGTAATTAAGATTTTGTTTCGATGCGGACACCCGTATTGGAAGTTCTGCAAATGAACGAATCTCCGCCGGCTCTTTTAATGGAATGCGCTACCCGCGATAGATTTTTGTGTTCGCAAAGCGCAATCATGCAGCCGCCGCCGCCGGCACCTGTGATTTTAGATCCAAGCGCCCCCGCTTTTCGGGACGCATAAACCAACTCGGACAATTCTTTGGATCCGACGCCGATGGAATCTAACAGACCCTGATTAATATTCATCAATTCGCCGACGGTATGAAAATCACCTTCGCGAATGAATTCAACGCCCATTTCTGAAATTGCGCTGACGGTATCCATGATTTGGCCAACCACAGACGGGTGCCTTTCTTTCAAAGCCGCGACGCTTGAGACAATTTTCCGGGTGGATGAGAATTTACCGGTATTTCCGATAACGATTAGCATATCATAAAATCCCAGCTTTTTTTTGTCCGGAATTTGAACCATGCCGCCGAAAGTGGAAACGAATGTGTCCGTCGGACTTGCACGTCCCTGCACTTCCGTTTCGACACGGTGACCCATTTGAGCAATTTCGTCCAATGACAAATTTGTCCCATAAAAAGTGTCCAGCGCCTTAATTGTCGCAATTGTAACAGCGGCAGACGAGCCGAGACCGGAACCGACAGGAATGTCAGATCGGATGTCAATGCATACGCCCGAAACGGTTGTCAGCTCTTTAAAAATTTCAACAACCGTATAAATGTAAGGATGTTTCCGCGGGTTTAAATCAATATCCCCGCCCGGACTTTTGATTTGAACGGAAGATGATTCCTCAACCGTCACATAAGCACGCAAATCAATCGCGCAGGCGATTGCCGTTTTTCCATAAACGACCGCGTGCTCGCCAAATAAAAAAAATTTGCCGGGCGCAGAACATGTAATCATTTGAAACACCGTAAGAGAATAAAATTTGAAACACCGTAAAAGAATAAAATTTAAATGATAAATGGAAACCCTGATTTATAAATTCATTCCTTGTTTTGTAAAATCGGAAAAAAAGAAAAGGGCCCTGAAATTATGATATTAATTTGAGACTAATATCATGTTAAAACCACGCAAGCCATGAAAAAAGGCGAAGAAGCATGAGAAACACAAAGATGCGGGAGCAGACAAAGGATTCCAAAGGTATCATATAGAAGATTGGCAGAATAATGACAGAATAACGATAGAATAATATAAGAGATGAGACAGAATAACGCAGACAAAACAATAGAATAACACAAACAAATCGATAGAATAAGGATAGCCTGAATCAAAAGATATGATATTATAAACAAGGAGTTGAGAATTATGATGCAAATCAGACCTGTCACAGATTTGAGAAATAAATTTCCGGAAATCGAATCGATAATCAAAGAAGGAAAGCCGGTATATCTCACAAAAAACGGCTATGGAACAGCCGTTGTTATGAGTTTAGAAAAGTATTCCGAACTGACGGAAGAGAGCAACTATATTGAAATGAAACTGGATGAAGCTGACCTTGCCGCTGAAGAGTCGGATGTCCGCCGCACGCATAAAGAAGTATTTTCGCGAATGAAAGAGAAATATGAATGACACAATATAAAATTCGGTATCTATCGATATTGGAGACATTATGGAATTGAGGCGTTTCATATACAACAGGCGTAATATTGAAAAAATCATATGATTAAAAGTCAGTTAATTTTAATCCCCCGCAGGATTCACCGGCCGTTTTTGAAATCACTTTTTTCATCAATGTTGAAAACGGATAATTTTGGAACTCATCTCTTGAAACAAAACCGATACTGCCACTGAA
>JGI994J12354_10005401_pt1 | contig 11018 bp, 13 predicted proteins | sample IntmicLarv3ML3BL_FD_12354 | JGI IMG/M metagenome (IMG submission 12354) | reverse complement strand
GCGGGAGTGAATTCATACTCCTCCGGTGCTTCTTCGACTATGCGTCTCTTCTTCTTTGCCATGATATCTGATTCAAGAACACCCATATAAACATTTATATTGAAGGGGGAGAAAGTGCCCTCACTTTCGGTCGATTCGGAGACCTTTGAATTCAGCTTATATATCAAAACCAACGTGTTCATTGTAGGTAATCACAATGGCCACAAAAACCCTAGAAGACATACCAGGAGTAGGACCAGCCATAGCAGAAAAACTCCGCGAAGCAGGGTATACTGAACTTATGGCCATTGCTGTAGCATCACCGAAAGATCTTGCGGAAACCTGCGAGATCGGTGAGAAAAAGGCAATGGACATCATCGAAGGCGCGAAGCTCTGCGCGGATATCGGCGGATTCGAGACCGGAGATAACATACTGGAGCGCAGGAAAGCGATCACAAAGCTCACCACCGGCTCGAAAGCCTTTGATGAACTTATGAACGGCGGATTCGAGAGCCAAGCAATAATAGAGATGTTCGGAGAATTCGGAAGCTGTAAGACCCAGGTCTGTTTTCAGCTTGCTGTGAACGCAACCCTTCCCGAAGAAAGGGGAGGTCTCGACTCAGACGTTATCATCATTGATACCGAGAACACATTCAGGCCCGAAAGGATCATACAAATGTCCAATTATCTGGGCGTCGACCCCGACGATACTCTGAGACGCATTCACGTCGCCAGAGCATTCAATTCGCAGCACCAGATCCTTCTGGTCGACAAAGCGATCGAACTTGCGAAGGAGAAAAAGATACGCCTTATGATCGTGGATTCGCTCACATCCCATTTCAGAGCGGAATATCTGGGAAGAGGAGCTCTCGCCGAGAGGCAGCAGATCCTTAACAGACATATGCACGACCTCCTCAGTTTTGCAACACTGAATAACGCCGTCATTGCGGTGACAAATCAGGTCGCTGCCAAGCCGGATGCTTTCTTTGGAGACCCCACCAGGCCGATCGGAGGCCACATTGTCGGTCACACGGCAACGTTCAGATTGTACCTCAGAAAGGGAAAGGGTGGAAAGAGAATAGCCAGACTCATCGATTCCCCCAACCTTCCGGAAGGCGAGGCAGTGTTCATGGTGACCGAAGATGGTATTAAGGACTGAAACTTAATGGGGTCCTTGTGACCCCCGAATTCTTTTTTGAATTGTCCGGCGAATCAGCAGATATGCCTGCTGCCGAGGCTGCCAAATGCATTGAGGCAGAATCGGGAGGATCTGTTCTCTCGCGGGGTCCCGGCTACATTACAGCATCGTTCCACGAACAATATCTGGATGCGATCGCGGACCGCATCGCTTTGACTCACAGTATCGGGAGATACATCGGAGCTTACGATCCTTCCGACATAGATTCCATTTCGAATGTGACCTTGCCAGAAGGGACATTCGCCATCAGGGCCAAAAGATTCGAAGGAATGATGAAAGACATAGATTCCCAAAAACTCATCAACAATATTGGGAAAGTCCTCTCCAAACATAACGATGTTAACCTGAAAGAACCGGATATCGTCGTGAAGATGCAAATGTGCGATAAAGTTCATCTCTTCGTAGAAGAAAGAACGATTGACAGAAATGTTTTCGAAACGAGAAAGGTCAGTGAACGTCCGTTCTTTTCTCCGATATCGCTTCATCCCAAGTACGCGAGGACCCTGATCAACCTAACAGGTGTGAAAAAAGGTGACACTGTCCTTGACCCGTTCTGCGGAACTGGCGGAATAATAATCGAGGCCGCAGAAATGGGAATGAAAGTGATCGCATCCGATTTCGATGAGGAAATGGTCTTGGGATGCAGGGAGAACATGGATCACTATAATCTCAAATTATCCGATTATGAAGTACTCGATATCGATGATATCTGCAATAGGTTCAACGACATCGATGCCGTAGTTACCGACCCTCCTTACGGAAGATCCACAAAAACAGGGGGAGAGGATGCAACAGCGATACATTCCCGAGCCATTGCCGCGATCCCGCAAGTGCTCGATCCAAACGGCCGGGCAGGGTTGATATTGCCGTATGAAACGACATCGAATATCATGAGCCTGGAAGGAGTGTACAAGCAGCACGTGCATGGCTCTCTTTCACGTTTCTACCATGTGTTCAAAAAATCAGCTTGACCCTGTCGCTGAATTTCGTTAACTATTATAAGGGGTTTGAACATCGTTAACCTCGTGAACAGATATCTGCGCCTGTTCCGGTTGGGAAACGGAGTCATGGGAATACTGGGTGTCGCCATAGGCGCATTCATAGCCGTAGGCATGGATATCTTTGATTATTGGGTCAATCTTGTGATCTCGTGTTTTGTTGTCCTGTCCTTCATGGCGGGAGGGAATTCACTAAACGATTACATCGATAGGGAACTCGATAAAAATGCACATCCTGACCGCCCGTTACCGATGGGGGAGATCGCTCCAAAGACCGCTCTCAACTTGGGTGTCATCGGCCTGATCCTTGCCACGTTGCTTTCGTTATTCATGATGTCTGTCCTTGTTACCGGCATCGTCGTGATCGCCGCGTTGCTCATGGTTTCCTACGAATTGTTCCTCAAGCAAAGAGGATTCGCAGGGAACATTGTTATCGCCGTACTGACAGGAATGCTTTTCCTGTTCGGAGGCTCGATCGTAAATAATGTCGAAGGAAACATCGTGATAGCGGCCATGGCAATATTGGTCAGCATAGGTCGCGAAATAGCCAAGGACATTGAAGACATCGAGTCCGATAAAGAAAGCAGGAAAACCCTTCCCATGATGATCGGTGTCAGAAATGCCACGTTCATTGCATCGGCCTTCTTCATTGCGGGACCGATCCTAAGTGTTTATCCGCTCATCACCGAGACTTTCGGATGGTTGTACTGCCTCGTATTTGTCGCGGATGCAATCTTTATATATACAGCGCTTATCATTTTCCGCAAAGCGCACACAGCACAAAAAATGGCGAAGACCGCAATGGCAATTGCGTTGGTTGCGTTCATATTGGGTGTCATATGATGACAATGAAACAATATCTAATCGAAAAAATGAAGAAGGGTACCATCCACCTTGCCCTGCTGGATCCGGACAAACAGAAAAGTGATGACGCTGCAGTCATTGCACGGAAGGTCAAAGAAGCAGGTACCGACGCAATAATGATAGGCGGCTCCACAGGAGTGACGACCGAAAACTTATCTGCGACCGCAAGGGCCATTAAGGATGCCTCAGGATTAAAAACCATACATTTTCCGGGCAATCCCACTGCATTATCGAAAGATGTTGACTCGATATTATTCATGAGCATGGTAAACAGCAAAAACCCATTTTGGATCGTTCGCGCACAAGCCAGTGCTTCGGCTTATATCAAAAGCCTTGGTGTGGAGACCATCTCTTTGGGTTACATCATTGTTGAGCCCGGGATGAAAGTAGGTGAAGTGGGAGAAGCGAGTCCCATAAAACACGATGAAATTGACAAAGCAGTCGGTTACGCCCTTGCTTGTGAACTCTTAGGAATGGATTTCGTCTATTTGGAAGCGGGCAGCGGTGCTGACACCCCTGTGCCGCCTGCGATGATATCCGCCGTCAAGAAAAACATCTCTATACCGTTGCTCGTAGGAGGCGGGATCAGAACACCCGAAGCAGCCGAAGCCGCAAGACTCGCCGGTGCAGATGCCATCGTGACCGGAACATTCATTGAAAACTGTAAAGACAGTGATATGCTCAAAGCTGTTGTGTCTGCATCCAAAGGACTGTGATCAGATGGACGACCGTGCATATAATGTTCCGATCTCCCCTAAAGCTCCGATGTGGCTTACGCCTGAAGAAAAATCAGCCAACATAACAAAAGAACTCAAGATAGCAGCAAGAAGATTTCTTTGCCCGACCTGCGGAAAAGAATTCAGTCTTTTTCAATCCAGAGCAATAGCATGCAAATTCTGCCCCAAAGCAAATCAGAATTGCCCTAATGTCCGGTGCCCTCATTGTGATTCCGAATTCCCGATACAGGGATTCATCGTCCCCGACAAAGCGGACCAGGTCCATATGAACCAATATGCGGATCGGGTCTTCAACAATTACGAAGACACATACAACAGAAGATGAACTCTCAATCGATGTTCAAGATCTTCATTCCCGTCTCGGGATCTCTTTTCCTGATCGGCACATTGCCCACCAATTCTGTGATCACTACTTCCAGGACCAACCATGCGATCGCACCTGTCCTCAAACATCCTGTCACAGAACTTCCTTCCCTTCCGGCGGAACCGTGCATATGGATCATTGGATTCCCATCCTCGTCTTCAAACAATGTGCCAGATGCCGTAAGTTCATGAGGCGCGTTCAATATATGCGTCAAGGGGATCACTCCCTCTTCCACAGGCAGTTTGGGTCCAACGGTGAGTTTGGATCCGGGAGCGATACCACCTACGGCCGTCAGTGTTGCAGCCTTTATACCATGTGCTCGTGAGAATTCTTCCACAACTTCGTGGAGCATTTCTCCGGTCTCTAACCTGAGAACAAAAACCCTTCCGGTCGAGATCTCGGAGTATTTCATCGAAGTGTTAACGGTATTTGCTGTATTTATCCATTAGTCTGCTGATCTTATCATACTCTTCTTTTGTAAGATCACCTGACTCTAAAAATGTCTTGACAAAATCTTTCGCGTCTTTGGTAGAAACTCTCGATGCCTTGGCGATGACCGATGCCAGGAATGCAGATGCTTTCGAAGGGTCCATCGCGGAGGAAGAAAGCACTTCATTCATATCGTACTTGAACGGCGATATCTTGTGCGTGTTCAGCATAGACTGTCTTTTCGTTCCTTCTTTCGTCTTTGCCCTTACCTTCTTCGCGCTCTGTTTATTCACCGATTGTTTGTACTGAGGCGCGGGTTTTGCTGCCGTGCCTGTGCTTTTTGCTTCTACCAAGACAATTACTCCAAAACGACACCTTCTTATGGTATTTAATAACCTCTGACATCCTGACCTATAAAAACTATTGTTTTGTTTTCATTCGGATTAGACATAAATACGAACTGCTCCATATTATCGTGATGCGAGGGGACAGCAACTCACAGACCGCGACAAACACCCTGACGGAAAAGTATACCAGTAAATTCCTTTACGTCAGCTATGCCGTAATGCTTGTTGTTTCAGTGATACTGCTCATCGCGGGGATCGCAGTGGGAAATTACAAGGATATCATCATCGCCGTCCCGGTGATCATCATCCTCACAGATGCGCTGTTCGTTGAAAGAACGGTCGTCCACATACCGCCTCTGATGATCTTTTTGACCGTCGGATTGATGGTACTGATACTTTTCGAAAGAGGAATAGAGGCCGATTTCCTGATCGATCTGATCGCGGATGTTCTTTTGGGCATCGTGATGGCCCTTTCGGGAATAATCATAACATACTCTTTGCTCAGAACAATGCCTGACGTAAGCGACGAAAGACCTACGCTGGTTCCCTTCGTCTCTCTCGCTTTGGCCATTTCGTTTTTCACGATGATTCTGATGATACAGTATATCCTGTGTGTTATCACGAATGATACCGTCCTTACCACCGAGGAAATAATGGGGCAGCTCTTGGTCATCACCGCGGTGGCCGCTCTTGTTTCAGGCCTATTCTACTTCAACAAACACACGGGAATATTCCACAACACCGTGAATCAGTTTTTGGAAACTCGTTCCGGAACCATCAGTGCAGAAGAATACGAAAGAATGGAGATCGAAAGAGCACTAACCAGCGGAGAAAGTGAGAAGACCGAATATAAATCCACTTTGAGGACCAACCTGCAGACCGGCGAAAAAGACCCCCGGATGGAAAAGGCCGTCCTGAAAACCCTGGTGGCATTCCTGAACAGCAGAGGCGGAACACTTCTGATTGGCATATCGGATGACGGAGGAGTATCGGGTATCGATGAAGGCAGTTTTGACAATCGAGACAAACTGAATCTTCATATGACGAATCTTATAGCCAGTCAGATAGGGAATGAGTTCATACCTTACATTTCATTCAAACTCTCGGACTACGAAGGCAAGGGGATCATGAGGGTCGTTTGCAGAAAGAGCAACGAACCTGTGTTCCTGAGAGAGGGAAAGCAAGAAACGTTCTTCGTACGTTCGGGTCCGTCGAGCATAGAATTGACGGGTACGGATCTCTTGAACTATGTGGATAACCGATTCAAAAAGAAATCCAGATAAATTCGAAAAAAGGTTAAAGCCCGATAGAAGCACTAATCTTCCATCGGGCGTAAGTGTTGTTTAAGGTCGAAGAAAAGATTACTCTTCTTCGCCCGCGGCTTTCTTGGCTTTCTTTATCGACCTTGTTATGAAGAGTGTTGCCACAACTGCAATAACAGTCACGATCAATGCATAAACGAACATTCCCATAAGATCGTCGGGACTTCCGAATATCTCTTTGATGATCGCTTTGATCGCTTCGTTCCACGCGAGTGCGGCGACCAAACCGAACGCCGCGATTATGAGTGATGCTGTCGCTTCCAAAAGTTGTACTTTGAACTTTGCTTCTACCATAGTATCGCCCCCTCATCGCTGAATCATTTTATAATTCTTTTCAAATCTATATTGAACTAAAATAAAACCAGTAGAGACGAAAATGGTGCGAGGGAAGGGATTCGAACCCTTGAACCACTAAGGACAGAATCTTAAGTCCTGCGTCGTTGGCCGACTTGACTACCCTCGCCGTACTTCCCACAATTCCCACTTCTGTTTTAAACCCTTGTGCTGCTGATTCTTCTGACACTCCTGCTAAATCTTAATACCTGAAACAGCTTAACTCGACCAATGGCCAACAGGATACCCACAGATGATCGTTTGTCTGAGATCGTGTCCGCTGTAATGAAGAGGCATCAGCAAATACACTCTCAGTCCGAATTCACAAAACTTGTCAGAAAAGAACTGAAAAAAGATGGTGAAGATTACCGGGTCAGCGCGGAACGCGTAAGGCGTATCAGCATTGAGAGAGGCCTCGTGAAAGTGTCCATAGAATACCGCAATTCCGATTCTGTCGACCTGCCCGCATATTGTCCCGTCTGCAAAAATACCATGGATTCCGTGATGAACAGATCTCTGGATGGAGACATCGTCGAAATAAAGAGAAAATGCAGCGTGTGCCCCTATACCATAGGAGGGAAGATCATGTCTCCGGGAAGATATGTGTTCTCCAGAGCCTCCGGTTCCATCACAAACGACGAGATCAGACTCAGACAGTTAAGAAAAGCTCGTGCAAAACTGATCGAAGCAGCAGAACTGATCGAGGATGCATTGACAATGTCGGGCCTGGAAAGCAGGGGGATCGAGATATCGGAAAAACTGAAGGAACTTGCCGAATCCAAAGAGATGTCCTGCAGTATGTACAACATTATCGCCGATCTAAAGCAAAGCAACGATGGGAGATCGTGGACTCGTCCGACGGTCTCTTTGAAAAATGAGAACCGAAAGGATATATGACTCAACGCAGTTAACCGCATAAGAGGGGATCTTCGATGAAGAACTGGGAGTTCATAAAAATCAAGGATAACAAGATCAAGATCGACAATTGGCTTACCGACATCATGGGTCTGGTCGAAGGGGGATACATCTACAGTTCCCTTTTCAAATATCCGGAGAAGGGTCCGAAACGATACGAATTGCTTCTTTCAATGTATCCTCAAGAGAACTTCAGAGCTCTGACGCATATCAACGTTTACATGGAAGACGTCCCCGGGTCCACTGTTCAATCGGCAAAATTCCTTGGGGATCAGGGCGTGAATATTCTCAACTCGGTATCCCTCAACGGAATATCTGATACCACGATAATATGGAATATCATGTGCGAACTGAATTTCGCAGGCGAAGGGGAGATCATCAAAGAACGCTTTGCCAAACTCAAGGCGGAGAACGATCCCTCGATCTCATCGATCAAATACATAAGTATCAAACCTGCGAACATCGGAAGGATCTTCAGAAAGGATTCCGAGGGTCAGGTCAAAGAGGAACTGAGACACGGTGCCCCGATAACATTCAATGCAGGATCGTTCGACCTCAGTATGGAATACGGAGATATCCTTACCGATGTCAACAATACGGAAGTAATGCTCACCGTGGACCCGGCATCTTGGCTCGTGTCGGTCGTATTCTTTAAACCGGATACCCAATTGATCAGGATCAACATGAGTATACCCGACTGTCCCCGGACGATCAACGCCGCCTTGGAACCACTTGCGAAGGAGAACATCAACCTGATCTCCGTATTCTCCAAGATAAGGATCTCATATCAGGCAATGTCCCTGGAGGTCGTGGCAGACATGAAGAATTGTCAACTCTCACTTGAAGATTTTAAACAAAAACTCTCAGACTGGCTCAATGAACAGAACGGGATCTTTGAGATCGTGGACATCGAAAGACTCAATTGAATTCAGCACAGACATGAAGATACGGAAATTCGTCAAGACCACTCTGCAGGACTGGGAAGGGAAGAATTCCTGCATGATCCTTCTTTCGGATCCGAATGCACCTTGCTCCGACGACGATATAGAACTTGACGAGATCTTATCATACATCAAAGAGAACCGAGATTTTCTGGAAGCTGTCGTTGTCTCCGGCAGTGAACCAACCGAAGACCCGGGGCTGTTCGAATTACTGAAAAAATTGAAAGCATTGAAGATCAAAGTAAAAGTCGATACGAACGGCACTAATCCGGAAACGTTGGATGATCTGATCGGGGCCAAACTGATCGATAAGGTCTGTTTGATCATCCTGGCTCCGCTGAACTCCGTTGAATACGACAAGGTCGCTCTCAAGAACATTGACGTAGAATCTGTAAAAAAGACGATTGAGATCCTGTATGCCTCTGACATAAAATACGAGTTTAAGATCACGATTGTGCCAGGCGTCATCAATCACGATTCCTTTTTCAGGATATTGAAAAGCCTTTCCGAACGTGACAGCCTCATAATTCAACAGTTCGATCCCGCCGCTTCACCTGATCCTCGATACAACACGATGAAACCTTATCCCGTTCCGGTGTTGGTGAGAATGGCGAATACCGCGAAAGAACATGTGAAACATGTCAGGATTAGGGGAACCTGATCATCTCACGAAATTCTCGACCTTTGCCGACAGTGCCGGAGGGATCGTCGCGCTGCTTTCGTTAACGAAGAGTATCGGTGCCGCTGCATTCTCTCTGAATGCGCTTATCGCCCTCTGATCCTTTGAGAGGATCCCTGCGGACAATCCGCATTCGGTGTTTGCCACTTCTTCGATCGCATCCTCAACACTGAGAACCACTTTGATGAACAATAAAGGCAACCCTCGATCCATATATGTCAGCGGATTCTCATCTTTCAATCCCATGAACACTGCGGGAAGAACATAACATCCGTTCTGGGTAAAATCGTCTGTGACCCTCTTTCCTCCGAACAGGATATTATCTTTCACCTCATCGATCGTCTTGTTGAAACTCTTCAGATTTTCCTCCGAAATTATCGGTCCCGCGAAAACATCGATTTCCGCCGGGTCTCCGATCCTGATGCTCATAAGGTGTTCGATCAGAGCGTCCAGGAATTTTTGTCTGCTCTCTTCCGTGATTATCAGTTTCGACGTGGAATACAATCTCTGACCGCTGTATGCGAAGGCTGAAGATATCACGTCGCGCACGGCACGTTCGTTGTCTATCGGCTTATGCACAATGATCGGATTCATACCTTTCAATTCATTGATGAATGCCAACTCATCATCGATCTGCAGGAATATCATATCCTCCACTTTTTTACCGGATCCGGAAACAGCTACACCGGCCACGCGTTCATCATTAGCCAGACTCTCCGACATACTGTCCTTTCTGTCGGCGATCAAATTGAAAACTCCCGGAGGAAGACCGACTTTCTCAAAGATCTCGTATATCGCATACACCGGTACCGGACAGTACTTGGACGGAGCGACCACAACCGTATTTCCGGCCAACATCGCCGCGGATGCCAATCCCATAGGGGATGCCAAAGGAGAATTATGAGATGATATGATCGCCCAAACTCCCATGGGTTTACCTTTCATGGTCTTGGCGTCCTTACAACCGGATTCCAAAACGGATATCAATCTGTCAACCTCGGCGACGGATTCCCTGCGCGTCATACCCGAACTGAGCAGAACGATCGCTGCCAATCTGTATCTTTGAGCTTTTATGTCGTCCAACGCTTTTTCGAAATATTCTACCCTTTTCGAGTTTTCCGATTTGCTCCATTCAGAGAATGCTTCCTGAGAAGACTCTATCGCTCTCTCTTCTATTCCGTTTTCCGGATCTTGGAACAGACCGAATCGTATACTTCTGTCGACAGGACTGTCGACCGCAAAGACATTTCCCGATGCGATCTTCATGCCTCCGATATAGCTGGGATAATCCTTTTTATTCATCTGAAGAACAGCCTGAAATGCCTTTTCGAACATCTCGTCGTCGTATTGCTCCTTTCCGATCCCAACTGTTGCATTGGCCATGAACATGGATGGGTGGTGTATATGTTAATCTTTTCACTCGAAGACCGGAGGGTGCCGCGGATAACGCATCAATATTAAATATGGTAATAATAATGGACTGCCAAACAGGGCCTGTGGTCTAGGGGTTATGACGTCGCCTTCACACGGCGGAGGTCGCCGGTTCAAATCCGGCCGGGCCCACCATATTTTCAATACGTTCACATAGCAATTTTTCGATCGCGGGTTATTGCTTCCGTACGCGCACAACAATGTCTGAAAATTTTGGAGGTGTTCCGGATCGCCCGTCAGAGGAAGAATTACAACAGGCAATCCGGATTTGATCAACCATGGTTGGAAGTATCATCCATCATATTGGGGTCCTTAATATTAATACCTTACGATGAAATCCCTCAAAAAAGCACATAATCAAATTTGCAAATGATTGTATGGTGGGCCCGGCCGGATTTGAACCGGCGACCTCCGCCTTGTAAGGGCGACGTCATAACCCCTAGACCACGAGCCCGCGATAGCCTGATTAATGAAGGAGTAT
>JGI994J12354_10005400_pt1 | contig 11018 bp, 7 predicted proteins | sample IntmicLarv3ML3BL_FD_12354 | JGI IMG/M metagenome (IMG submission 12354) | reverse complement strand
CGGTCACGGCGGGGTTGACGGCGGAGCTGTCGGAGCGGGGAAGATTATCGAGAGCACGCTTAACCTTGAAATTTCACTTCGACTGAAATATCTGTTTCTTTTCACGGGTGTCGAGCCTGTAATTCTGCGGGAGACGGACATAAGCCTGCACTCCGAAAACGCAGCGACCATCAGGCAGAAAAAAAACTCCGACCTCGCAAACCGAATCGCAATGGTTAACGCCGTCGAGGATGGGCTTCTTATCAGCGTTCACCAGAATTCTTTCTCCGACAGCCGCTACGGCGGCGCACAAATTTTTTTCGGTTCGGAGAAAACAAAGCCGCTCGCCGACACTCTCCAACAGTACATAAACGAGCGGATTGACCCCGAAAACAGCCGCGCGGCTAAGCTTGTTCGCGGTGATGTATACCTCTTTAAAAAAATCACACGTCCCGCAATCCTCGTTGAATGCGGATTTCTAACAAACGCGCAGGATTTGCAAAAGCTCCAACAGCCCTCTCACCAGAAAAAACTCACAACGGCAGTAGTTTCGGCGTTCCTTGCCTTCAACGCCGCTGAAGAATAAATCATAGGAAGTTTAAACATGAAGGAAAAAACCATCTTTTTTTGCAGCGACTGCGGCCACGAAACTACGCGTTGGCAAGGGCGCTGCCCCGGCTGCGGCGCGTGGAACACGCTCGTCGAAAGCACTGTCGTAACCGGCAAAAAGCCTGCGGTACAGCAGTCCGCCGCACCACGAGCTAACAACCGCTCCGCTCGCCTCGACGAAATCGACCTCACCTCAGAGCCGCGCATAAACACCGGTATGGGCGAGCTTGACCGCGTTTTAGGCGGCGGCGCTGTGGTTGGCTCGCTTGTACTTGTCGGCGGCGAACCGGGCATAGGCAAATCGACGCTGCTTTTGCAAATTTGTGGCGCGCTGTGCGCCGACCGTCGCGTTCTGTATGTTTCGGGCGAGGAATCGCTCCGCCAGCTCAAAATGCGGGCGACGCGCCTCGGTGTGGACAGCCAAAACCTGTTCGCGTTTGCCGAGACGAACCTCGACGACATTTTCAGCGAAATTTCGCAGGTTGCTCCCGACATTTTGATTATCGACTCAATCCAGACAGTTTTCCGACCCGGACACACAACCCCTCCCGGAAGCGTTAGCCAAGTCAAAGAGTGCACCCTCGCGCTCATGCAACTAGCAAAGTCCTCCGGTCTCACCGTTTTTGTAGTCGGTCACGTCAACAAGGAAGGCGCACTTGCCGGCCCTAAAGTTCTTGAGCATATGGTGGACTGCGTGCTGACCTTTGAGGGCGACCGCAGCTTTACACACCGAATCCTTCGCGCGGAAAAAAACCGCTTCGGCTCGACCAACGAAATCGGTGTTTTCGAGATGGCCTCCCGCGGACTTGTCGAAATTCCGAATCCCTCCGAACTCCTTTTAAGTGGACGACCTTCCAACGTTCCCGGCAGCTGTGTCGCCTGCGCGATGGAGGGTTCTCGCCCGATGCTCGCCGAGATTCAGGCTCTTGTCGCGCCACCAGGTTACGGCAATCCGCGCCGCATGTCAACCGGCATCGATTACAACCGCGCCGCACTGCTTCTAGCCGTCGTTGAGCGGCGGGCTGGGCTTATCGTTTCAAACCGTGACTCGTACATAAACGTCGTAGGAGGCTTGAAAATTGCCGAGCCTGCCGCAGATCTGCCAACAATTCTTGCGATTGCTTCCGGCGTGCTTGAACGGCCTGTCGGCGACGACATCGCCGCATTTGGCGAGGTCGGGCTTGCGGGTGAGCTGCGCTCCGTCGCGGCAGCGGAACAACGGCTGAGCGAAATTCATCGCCTTGGATTTACCCGCTGTGTGTTGCCCTCGCGCGGAACCTCCTCGCTTGTCACCCCGCCGGGGCTGGAGCTTATCCGCGTTGGTAGCGTAAGCGAAGCGATTCAAACTATACTTTAGATAGATATCAACAGCAGCCGCCAATAACGGGCGGCTGTTTCGTTACCCACAGCTTTCATTACGAATTTGAACAAAGTTTATAATTTCTTCTTCCCTTTTTTGTTGCTAACTGCTATAATTATATTATGTATTTATTCCCTATTCTGAAAGGAATGATTTGTTAATGCGAACTCCGGCACGCATCCTTGCCGCACTCTGCTCCGCTTCAATTCTCGCGGTTTTGCCATCCTGCGGCTTTCTTCCCGTCGAGGAAGATCCTCCTGTGCCGCCGCTTATCCGTGCCTACGAAAAAACCGAATACAAATTTGCAGCGGTTTCGTTCGGGGATGTCATCAATTCCCTGCGAATTACCTGCCAGTACACCCCCGCAAAACAGCAATCACTCGCATTCGGCGTCAGCGGCGCACTTATTGCGGGCGTTTATGTTGCGCAGGGGGATTTTGTTGAGGAGGGCGACTTGCTTGCGGAGCTTGACCGCAGTGTTATTCTCGCCCAAATCGACAGCTATACATACAATATTTCGCAGCTCACTATGAGCCGCAAGCACTTCATTGAAACCCATCTCCTTGAGCTTGAGCGGCTGAATATCACTCTGAAGGGCCTGCAAAAACGGCTCAAGGGCGACCCTGAAAACGCCAACGTCTCCGTGCAAATAACATCGACAAACAGCTCGATCTCTGCAACGAAAACGAGTTATACGGCGCAGCTCGACATTATGAACGAGCGTATAAGCGCCGCGAATTTCAAACTCTCTGAGCTAAAGGAACAGGCAGCGGCGCGGCAGATTTATGCGCCATTCGACGGAACTGTCACCTTTATCCGCACAACCGAACCGGGCGGCCTTTCCACTGAGGGCGAAAATTTTGTCACGATTTCAGACAAGAGCACCTCGGTTTTCACCGTCAGCGGCGACAAAGCGATACATTTTGAAGTCGGCGACGTTGTTGACATAACAATCTCAAGCTCCATCTACAGCGCAACCGCCATATCTCCCGACGAATTCGGTATTGCGGGCAAGCCTGACACCGTATACCTCAAACTTGACGAGTATCTCCCTGACCTAAAGGACAACGCGACAGGTTCCGTCACGCTTGTAATCGACTCACGTATGGGTGTTTTAACGCTACCGTCCGCCGCTGTAAAGTCTGCCAACGGCAAAAACATCATCTACTACCTGAACGAAGACGGCATTCGCACAATGAAATTCATCGAGTCCGGCTTTTCCGCTGGCGGCATCACCGAAATAATCTCCGGGCTTTCGGAGGGAGAGCTGGTGATTGTCGAATGAAAACTTCATTTAAACTGTCTTTTATCTGCTTTGTTTTGATTTTCGCTTTGATTCTGCCCTCCTGTTCCGCAGAGGTCACTACAGCGCCGGCGCTTAACGATGCTGTCGAGGTCAGCTACGACACCGCATTTGTCACGCGCGGCGACTTGAAGCGCACCACGCTTTACGAAGCATACGTCCGCGCGACGGTTGAGGAACTTTCCTTCGTCAAGAGCAACGGCGTTTTCGGAGAGCTTCTTGTCGGCGTGGGCGACAGCGTGAAGAAAGGCGACATCCTCGCCATTATGGACACATCCGCTTTCACAGCTTCAATCGAGTCGGCACACGCCGCGCTGAAAGCGCACGAGGAAAAGCTCATATTTAATCGCCGCCAGAAGCAAATCGACATCGAACTTGCAAAGCTGGACCTCGACGACGCTCAAAACGGCGGCAGCGAGACGGACATCCTCCTTGCTGAATTTACGATTACGCGACTTGAAGCTGAGTTTAGGCAAATCAACGAGCTTGGTGCACTCGAAACCGCTAACTTCAGAAAACAGCTCCAAACTGCGGAAGCCGCTTTGAATGACACCGAAATAATCGCGCCGTTTGATGGCGAAGTCGTCGGCGTAACCCAAAAGGCGGCAGGCCAGCGCATATCTTCTACCGAAAACGTCATCCTGCTCGCCGACAAATCGCGGCTATATGTCCAGTTTGACGGCACGGACAGCATTTCGACCTCCCGCGGCAGGTTTTCCGCACTGATTGGTGCAAATGAATACAAACTTATTCCTGTCGTCTACGAGCACAGCGAGTATGTATCGCTCATTCTCTCCGGCAGAAAACCCGTGCCGCAGTTCCTCTTTGATGCTCAGCCCGAGGGTGTAAGCGCCGGCGACTTTGCCGCGCTTCTCTATATCGAAGGCGAATCTGCCGACGCTTTGATGGTTCCCGTCAACGCGCTCTACTACGGCAGCGGAAAGAACTATGTCTACGCAATTGAAAACGGCGAAAAAGTCTACACTGAGATTTCAATAGGCCTGCGCAACGGTGCGTTTGTCGAAATTACCGCCGGACTTGAGGAAGGAGTTGAGGTTTTTGTCAAGCAATAGAATTTTCTCTCTAGCCGCAAGCCTCATTTTGCTTCTCTCACTTTCCGGCTGCGGAAAAACCGTCACTCAGGGCGAAGCGCTTTTTAGGGGCATAACCGCTTCATCTTCTGGTAACAACACTCAGTACGCCACAGTAGAGCTTGGCAGCATTTCACGCAACGCCTCCTCCGAAGCGACAGTGACCTACCCCGATTACACAACCCTCACCTCCATCTTTGCCGACGCAATTCTCGTCTCTGTTAACGTTAAGAACAACGACTCCGTCAAGATGGGTGACGTTATTGCCGAGTTTAAAATCGAGTATAGCGAGGCGGATTTGAACACCATGCGCGCAAATCTCGACATCGCAAGGAAACAGTACACAAGCTCGCTCTCATCTTACGAGGGTGCTGTGACTGCGGCGCAGAGCGCCCTCACCACCGCAAAGTCGGCGCTTGCCTCGGGAACTGGCACGCAGAACAATGTGCGCCGCGCCGAACTCCGCCTTGAAAAGGCGCAGTTCTCGCTCACCTTCTTCAAATCACAGCAACAGGCTACAATTTCCGCACAGCAGAAGGCAATTTCCGACTTTGAAGCAAAAATCGCGGACAATAAGCTACTCGCCCCGTTCGACGGCACAGTGGTTGAGGTCGCCTATCTTACCGTTGGTGCCACCATCCCCATAGGGACGGCTATATGCGGAATTTACTCGCCCGAAACCTTCTGGATTTCCGGCAATATCGACATCACGAACTCAATCCGCTACAACCAGAACGTAGAGATCAGCATTACAAAGGACCCGAAAACCTACGCCGGCAAAGTGATTTCTGCTCCCAACATACTCGGCGGCGCGCCGACCGGCAGAATTCTTGTCTCGCTCGACTTCGACGGCATTCTTTCAATCGACCCGCGCGACAGGATGAAGCGGATTTCAATACTCGGCCAGCGCTATCTGCTCGACAATGTGCTTGTCGTTCCCTCAGCCGCAGTCGGAAACGAGGAGGGTTCGCGCTTTGTCTATATTTACGAGGATGGGGTCATCAAAAAACGTTACGTCGTCACCGGCCTTTCCAGTACATCAACTATACAGATTATTGACGGACTTGCCGCCGGGCAGTCTGTCGTAGTCAACTAGGAAAGGGGTGTGATTTAATGTTCACATTTATTTTACGCAAAATGCTTAGTAACAAGTGGATGATTATCAGCCTCCTCATCGGAAATATCCTGCTATGCTCCATGGTCGCAAGCATTCCGCTGTACTCCGATGCAATTTTACAGCGTATGCTTACAAAACAGCTGGAGCAGCAGCAGCTTGAAACGAACCGCTACCCCGCCTCCGCTGAAATTAAATTTGCCTCTCTAAGCGTCAACCGCGGCTACGAACTGCAATCACTCGGCGTTTTTGAAAGCCGCATTGCCCAGTTTTCTGAGGAGCTTGCGCTTCCCCTCGCCGAAAAGGTCAGTATTTACTCAAGCACCGCTGCCCGCGCGGAGCTTGTGACCGAGCGGCAGAGCCTCGTGTCCGGTCGCATGTTAAAGCTCGAATTCATGTCCGGCATTGCCGACCACATCGAAGTGACCAGCGGCAGCATGTTTTCTGGCGAGCTTGCGGCCGACGGCGCAATCGAGGTAATCGTTAACGAACGCACGCTTGTCGAGCAGGATTTGCTTATTGGCGAACTCTTGGAGCTTAAAAACCTTACTCATTCAAACGGGAAACCCGTAACTGTCAAGGTTGTTGGAACTTATAAAAACAACTCCGACGGCGACATATACTGGTATTACTCGCCCGCCACATTTTCCGACACCCTGATAATGGACGAATCCCTTTTCCGCAACCTGTTTATCTCGAACTACCAGGCGGGTTTCAACTTCACCGCAAACTGGTATGTGATGTTCGAATACACCGCAATCACCCAAACCGACGTTGAACGTATACTTGAGGTTTCGGAGCTGCACAGAGCTGAGTTTTCACGCTACGGCACAACGGCGTGCCGCCTGAATTACACAGATACGCTGACGCGCTTCACCTCCGAATCTTCGCGGCTTGGCATAACACTCTGGGTACTGCAAGTGCCGATTTTCGTTCTGCTCGCGTTCTTTGTGTTCATGGTTTCAAAGCAAATTCTTGAACAAGAGAAAAACTCGATAGCCGTCATAAAAAGCCGCGGCGCAAGCCGTATGCAGGTTATGCTCATTTTCGTCGGGCAGAGTGCCATCATCTCCAGCATAAGCTACGTCGCGGGGGTCCCGCTCGGTGTGCTGATTTGCCGAATACTTGGCGCATCAAACGGCTTCCTCGGGCTTGTCCAGCGCAGCGCCCTCTCCGTCCGGCTTGTACCCGAGGCGTTTATTTACACGCTCGGCGCTGCGGTTTTGAGCATACTTACGATGGTTGTTCCCGCTTTTGCCTACTCCAAGGTCACCATAGTTGACCACAAGCGGGCGACAAATAAGAAAAATGTCCGCCCTCTATGGCAGAAACTGTTTATCGACGTCATTCTGCTCGGTATTTCGCTTTATGGGCTTTACACCTATAATAACCAGAAGGCAGCGCTTGCCTCAGGAACCGCCGCCTCGCTCGACCCGCTGCTTTTTATCAGCTCATCGCTTTTCATAATCGGCGCGGGGTTACTGTTTCTGCGGATTTTCCCGCTGGTTGTGCGCCTGATTTTCGCCGTTGGCAAACGGTTCTGGCCGCCCGCGCTCTACGCATCGTTCATTAAGGTCACACGCTCTATGGGCGAGGAACAGTTCATCATGCTCTTCCTCGTTTTGACGGTTGCAACCGGCATATTTAACGCGAAGGCCGCACGCACGATTAACCTCAACATGGAGCACAACATTCAGTACAACTACGGCACGGACATCGTTTTGATGGAAGAATGGCGCGATAACTCCTTGAACGAAAACGCGAAAATGATACTCTACACCGAGCCTGACTTTGAAAAATACAAACAGCTCGACCAGTCTAAGATTCAAATTACAAAGGTGCAGAACACTACCTCCGGCGTTGCTGCCGATAATCTCAAAGGCGTGCGACTGATGGGCATTGACACGAAGCAGTTTGGCGAAATCGCGTGGTTCCGCGACGACATGTTGCCCGTCCACTGGTATAACTACCTAAACGCGATGACCTCGGACGCGCGGGCGGTGCTGGTTTCAATGAATTTCCACACAAAGCAAGGCTACAATTTAGGCGATTCCATTAGCCTCCGGAATTCGAACGGAATGTTTTTCAGCGGTAAAATCTGCGGCTTTGTCGATTACTGGCCCACCTACGACGCTGTAACCATTGGTCAGGACAGAAAGGGACAGCGTACCGAGACGGATAACTTCCTCGTTATCGCAAACCTTGCGCAGGTACAGTCCGCGTGGGGTGTAATGCCGTACCAGCTATGGATGAAAACCGACAGTCCCTCGCTTGTCTACGATTTTGCCGGGGAAAACGAGCTGAAATTCACCATTTTCCGCGACTCCGCCGCGTCTATAGTCGAGCAGAAGAACGACCCCGTTTTGCAGGGTACAAACGGAGTTTTGACGGTCGGGTTTATCATCATCCTCGTCGTTTGCATGACCGGTTTTTTGATTTATTGGGTCTTGTCAATCCGCTCTCGGACGCTACAATTCGGCATCTTCCGCGCGATGGGCATGTCGATGAAAAACGTGCTTGCGATGCTCGCAAACGAGCAGGTCTTTATCTCTGGGGTCTCAATCGGCATCGGCGCGGTCGTCGGATTAATTTCAAGCGCACTCTATGTTCCACTGATACAGCTCGGCTATGCGGCTGGCGCGAACTCAACCCCGCTTGTCGTCATCGCCGAAAACGGCGACTACATACGGCTTTTCACCATTATCGGAATTATGCTCGTTGTTTGTATGGTGGTTCTGGGAATGTTGATTTCAAAAATTAAAATCGCACAGGCGCTCAAGCTTGGCGAAGATTAGGGGAGGGACGCAAATTATGGACGAATACATTCTGACAGCAAGCGGCATAAAGCGCGGCTTTCCCTCTGGCGACAGCACTTTCTGGGCGCTGGGCGGCATAGATTTGAAAATTCCGCGCGGTAAAATTACAATCCTGCGCGGGCGCTCTGGCTCAGGTAAAACTACGCTTATGAATATTCTCGGCGCGCTCGACATGCCGACCGAGGGAAGCGTCGTCCTTGACAGCGTTGACATCACAAAAATCAGCGAGTCCGAGCGCGATGCTGTGCGCCGCAAAAAAGTCGGCTTTATTTTCCAGTCCGTCGCGCTTGTTTCAATGATGAACGCCTACGAAAATGTGGAGTTCGGAATGCGCATCAGCGGCGTTTCTCCCTCCGAACGCAAAAAACGTGCCGAGGAATGCCTACAGCTTGTCGGGCTCACTCCGCGTATGCACCATATGCCGCAGGAGCTGTCCGGCGGCGAACAACAGCGCGTTGCAATCGCGCGCGCCATCGCGCACCGTCCCGCGGTGCTGTTTGCCGACGAACCAACGGCAGAACTTGACACGATTACCGGCCTTTCCGTCGTCAAAACCTTCCGCGAGCTTGTCGAGCGTGAGGGTGTAACTGTCGTCATGACAACACACGACGTCGGGCTTATGGACGTAGCAGACGTAGTTTACGAACTTTCGGATGGCTTACTTATGTGCGAAGGAGGCGAGACAAATGAATGAGCGGCCGAACATCATCGAATGCGACAACCTCGTCAAGATTTACAAAACGAAAGACCTCGAAGTTCTTGCACTGCAGGGGCTTGAGCTTACCGTCCAGCAGGGCGAGCTTACCGCGATAATAGGAAACAGCGGTAGCGGCAAGTCCACGTTCCTCAACATGATAGGCGGGCTTGACCGCCCCAGCGCCGGGCGGCTCATTGTTGACGGCAAGGACCTTTTCAAGCTGAATGAGAAGCAGCTCGTCGAATACAAGCGTTCGACTGTCGGCTTTGTCTGGCAGAACAATGCGCGGAATCTCATCCCATACCTAACCGCATGGCAGAATGTCCAGATGCCCATGCTTTTCGACAAAACGCACATCCCTTACGACGAAAACGCGAAAATTCAACTATCGATGAACCGCCGCACTCGCGCGTTGCAGCTTTTGGAGCTTGTCGGCATGACTCACCGTAAGGATTCCAATCTTTCCATGCTCTCCGGCGGTGAGCAGCAACGCGTCGCTATCGCGCTCGCGCTCGCCAACAACCCCAAACTTTTGCTCGCTGACGAGCCGACAGGCTCCGTTGACTTGAAAACTGCGAACTACATCCTCGACGTTTTCCGCGAGCTTAACCGCGAGCTGGGAACAACAATCGTTATTGTCACGCATGACCGTATGCTTTCGCGCAAGGTTGAGCGAGTTGTCGCCATCCGCGACGGCAAAACTTCGAGCGAATTCATCGTCAAGGGCAGCTACGCCGACGTTTTAGCCAATGTATCAAGTCTCGGCGATGACGAGCAAACGCAAGAGGAATTCGTCGTAATGGACCGCGCCGGGCGAATCCAAATACCGCGCGAGCTTATCGACAAGCTCGGTGTGGACGGAAACAAGCTGCGCCTTGAGTGGCAGGATGACCGCATTGTTATCTCATCGCCTGAAAACGGCGCACCTCCTGTCCAATGAGCGGGCGAATCTGTATAATCGGCGGCGGTGCTTCAGGGCTTATCGCAGCAATTTCCGCAAAGCGGGCGGCCCCCGAAACCGAGGTTTTCATTCTTGAGCGGCTTCCCCGTGCCGGAAAAAAGATTCTTGCGACCGGCAACGGCCGTTGCAATTTTACCAATACCGAAATTTCGCTCGAAAATTACCACGGCAGCGATGTCGGCTTTGCCGCACACGCGCTTAATACGTTTTCAAGCGGCTACACTATCGAATTTTTTAAGTCGCTGGGCGTGTATCCGCGATTTGAGGATGGTGGGCGTGTCTACCCGTACAGTGAACAGGCTTCCTCCGTCTTGGACGCGCTTCGGTTCGAGACGGAACATCTTTGTGTCCAAATTTATGCCGAGCGCGAGTTTTCCGGTGTTTTAAAAAGTGGTGCAGACTTCACCGTTTTTACCACTGGCGGAAGTTCTTTTTCATCCACTGCTGTAATTTTCGCAGCGGGCGGCAGGGCTTCGCCCTCGCTCGGTTCGAATGGCTCGGGTTACGCAGGGCTTTTGACTTTCGGGCACAAGCTTATTGACCCCGCGCCCGCGCTCGTTCAACTCTGCACCGATTCGGTGGAGATACGCGCACTGCAAGGGATTCGGGCGCAGGTTGCGGCAACAGCTATGTTGCGTGACAAGCCTATAAGAACTGAAAATGGCGAACTTTTGTTCACAAACTTCGGTTTTTCCGGCATTGCAATTTTTCAGCTCTCGGCGCTGTATGCCGAAAACGCATACGACACAGTTTCTTTCGACCTTTGCCCTGAAATTCCGCCAAACGAGCTTTGTAAAATTTTTGCCGAGCGGCGCAATGCGCTCTCGCATTTGACGATGGAGAACTTTTTTTCCGGGCTTCTGAACAAGCGAATCGGTAACCTTGTTTGCCGCCGCGCAGGGATTGAAAAGCTGTCGCTGTCTGTCTCTCAGCTCTGCGAAAAACAGATTACCACGCTTGTCGCGCACACAAAAGCCCTCGTTTTTCCCGTCAGCGGCACGAACGGCTGGGAAACCGCGCAGGTTACCTCCGGCGGGATTTCCACCACCGATTTTGACACGAAAACCATGCAGTCGCGCCTTGTTCCG
>JGI994J12354_10005399_pt1 | contig 11020 bp, 6 predicted proteins | sample IntmicLarv3ML3BL_FD_12354 | JGI IMG/M metagenome (IMG submission 12354) | reverse complement strand
GATGATGATGCTCCACGATATCAAGCGGACTATGCAACACAAGCCAATGTATTAAATTTGTAAATTGACACATGCCGCCGCCGATTCCGTTGCTCGGTTTTCCAGATGAAATCGTAAGTCCGTCTTTATATCCTTTTTTCGCGGAGCAATTCCCGACGAGCGACCAAAAAGAAAAAGTTTCGTTTGGGCGTATAATAATTTTGTTTACTTTCGGCGCGGAAATTCCGAGATTTATCGCTTTATTTTCCTGCAAATGCATTTCAACATTTCCGAGTTTTCTTCTTATCAAAGAATTGTGTTTATAAATAATCACATCGAGTTCATCGCCCTTTGTTTTAGCGAGTTTTCTTAAAGTAAATAAGTTTTTTATATGACGCTTTAAACATTATTTTTTAGTCGATATTGCATATGTAAACGAATTAATCTCACAAAATAATTTTCTTTTCATAATTGTGTCCTCATAAATTTATTTTTTAAATTTATTATAGTTTAGAGATATTAGTGAACCACCCAGAAGACGAGGTGGTTCACTCGCGGGCATTCGCAAATGTGAGAGCCCGGCTGCATGGCGAGCAGTTCCGTGAAGCGGAACGACCAGCAAGCTCTCCCGCTTGGCTCATTGCCATCGCGAAAATAAAAGTTATTTGCATTATTAAGATTTTATTAAGTTTACAATAACTTAATTTTATAAAACATGCAATATTTAATTGGAGTTGTAAACAACAAAACTTCACGCCGACATGATGAGAATTGTCCGTAGGGGCTGCGCTCATGTGCCCACCCTTATAATATTCACTCCGTGTAGGAGGTATCCGCTTTTGCTATCTGTAGATAATGCTTATTAGCCACTTGTCAAGCAGAAATGACTTTCTAATAGGGTTAAAGTGTTTTCGATTGTGCTTTCATCACTTCTCATTATGCTGAATAAATTATATTTCTTCGATTTATCGGCCATCTCTTTAGCACCTAATCTAAATAGTTCATTTTGAGTTTCAAACTTTTTTTCTGGGTCTTTTAGCGATTTAATGCAATCCGTAAAATCTTTATGGTCTTCACGTTGATAGTAGTCACGGATTATCATTTCACCTGGTGCTAATAAACAAGCAATCCTGCTGGCATCAGAAATTTCCATCAGAAAATCCCAGTCCTCTATCCAAATATCCGCAATGACTCGGTTTGTTTGTGATAGTTTGATAATTTCGATAATAGAAAATTCTAATTGTTCGTTAGTACCGTGATTGTCGTTTCTATCGGCTAAAAATTCCTCAACAGACATGCTAAAATATTCTTCCCAATTTATTTCCCTTCTTTTTATTGAATTGGGCTGATATTTTTCATCAAGCAAAGATTGCCAAACTTTGAAGTTATCTTCATTCCAATTATCATTGAAGTGGATAAATCCGTATTTTTTAGATAACGCTTTAGCCATTGTAGTTTTTCCGCCACACGCTGTACCCATCAAAAAATACACATTTTTTAGATTATGTTTCAAAATATTGTTTGCTATATTCATTGGTTTGCCTCCNACAAAATATAAATTTTCCACCTGATGATACCCCGCTATCATCAGCNGCAAAGGTTTTGTTCTTTAAGCCGTCGGCAGANCCCNCGGCACGTCAAGTTTATCGCATTATTAAGATTTTATTAAGTTTACAATAACTTAATTTTATAAAACATGCAATNTTTAAATATNNTAANNTCNNNNAATTNTTCATGTAGGGGCAAACTGTGTTCGCCCGCAGGCGGAGCAAGCACCGCCCCTACAGTTTAAATTCAAAAATCAAAACCAATATTTTCTGTCAAGTGAACGATAATTTATCGCCTGTGTTATGTGATATTGATTTATTATTTCTTGCCCGTCCAAATCGGCGATTGTGCGCGCCACTTTTAAAATTTTGTGATAACCGCGCGCGCTTAATTTTAATTTATCGAAAATATTTTTTAATAACGCTTTACATTCGTCGTTAAGCCTGCAATACTTTTCGATTTGCGCCGCCGAAAGTTCCGAATTATTATTTATATTTTCGTTTTCGTATCGAGCATTTTGAATTTCTCGCGCTTTCAAAACTCTTTTCAAAATTTCTTCCGACGATTCCTGCTTAACCGTATCGTTAATTTCATCAAAATTTATGTAAACAGCTTCAACCTGAATGTCGATTCTGTCCAATAACGGACCTGAAATTTTACCCAAATATTTCGCGATTTCATTTTGGTTGCATGTACACGCGTGGGGCGAACCGTAATATCCGCACGGGCACGGATTCATAGACGCGATTAATAAAAAGTTTGCGGGATATGTGATTGTTCCGAAAACTCTCGAAATCGTGACTTCTTTATCTTCCAAAGGCTGACGCAAAACTTCTAATGCGCGCCTCGAAAACTCGGGCAATTCGTCCAAAAATAAAACGCCGTTATGCGCAAGACTGACTTCGCCGGGTTTCGGAATCCGTCCGCCTCCTACCAAAGCCGAATCGGAAGAAGTGTGATGCGGTGAGCGAAACGGTCTTTTTGAAATTAATTTATTTTTATTGTTTAATAATGAAGCAACGCTATAAATTTTTGTAACGTCCAAACTTTCTTTAAACGATAATTTCGGTAAAATCGTTTCAAATCTTTTTGCGAGCATCGTTTTCCCCGAGCCCGGCGGTCCGATTATTAAAATATTATGATTTCCCGCCGCGCTGACTTCCAAAGCTTTTTTTACGGTCGCCTGCCCTTTCACGTCGCTGAAATTTAAAATCTGTTCCAAACATTCTTCGGAAATTGTATCGCGCAAATCCGTAACTGTCGGACTTATAGCGTTCATTCCGTGAAAATGCGAAATAAGTTCTTTTAAACTTTTCACTCCGATAATTTCGATTCCTTTTACGAGTGACGCTTCAATTCTGTTTTCATACGGAACATAACATCTTTTAATATTGTTTTCTTTCGCTTTTGATACGATTGATAAAATTCCGTTTACACTTCTAATCGAGCCGTCTAAAGATAATTCGCCCGAAAATAAACAATTTTCGATTTCGCTGTTTTCAACCGCGCCGATTGACGTTAAAATTCCGACGGCGATGGGCAAATCGAAAGACGGTCCTTCTTTTCTTATATCCGCAGGAGCTAGGTTTACTGTAATTCTTCTTATCGGAAATTCAAAACCCGAATTTTTTATCGCACTGCGTACTCTTTCTTTAGATTCTTTCACGGCGGCATCGGGCAAACCGACGATATCGAAAGCGGGAACACCCAAAGAAAGGTCAACTTCAACCAAAACATCGAAACCCTCAATGCCGATAACAGAACCGCTTAAAATTTTAGAAATCATAAAAACCCGCTCCCCTATTTATTTCAAATTTGCATTTTATAAGTAATCATTCAAATTAATACGCTGCGAATCCATTTTTTCGGAATATTCCCATATTGATACACTTGAAAAATTTTTATAATATTCATCATGTAAAGATTCATCAAGAAATAAATTGCACATTCCCTCATGAGAAACCGTCCCCAATAACAAATCGCCGTTTTCTTTAAAGAAACAAATATCTTCCAAAACAAAATCCGCATTTAAAAATATATTATCAAAAGTATCCAGAATTATATTTTTGCTTTCATCATTAAAATCATATAAAAATATTTCAAGAGGATTTTTTTCATCGACAATGTAGCAATGCCATCTTGATGTTTTAAAATTTGTAATGTAAAATGGTTTTAGTTTAGCAGATAAATTTTGGAAATTCTCATTATCGACATAACTATAAGTCATCAAGTTATATTCATCAGCTTCGTCAAATGTTTTCAGCCCCGATTCCAAAGCACGCTTGCTGTCAAAAGTACAAAAGCAACTTCTGCCGAGAGAAAATTTAGAGCATAATTCAAAACACAAATTTACCGACTCAATAAAATTTTTTCCGCGTAAGTCGCCACTCAATATGTAACTTCTCAAAAAAATCACTCCAACCCTGCTATTTTATAAATCTTATAAATTTGTAATTCAATTTGCCATATTCTTGACCATTTAAAATATTACATTCACTTACCAGATAATTTTAACAGTTTTGCAATTTAAATACAATGAGTATATAATGATTGCAAATTTAAGTTAAGATTAAAAAAAATTTAACGACATCACGGGCTAATCATTTTTTAGAAAATTTTGATGCATATCACTATAAAGGTTTGCAAGACAGTGGAATTAATTGTAGGGGAGACCCTGTGCGGTCTCCCGTTTATTAGCATGAAGCCCATAAAACGGGCGCGCACATAGGCACGCCCCTACAGGCGAATTTTTAACGTATCGGTACAAAACTTTATGTTTACAGACTCTGGGTTTAATAAATTTTCAATTAAAAAATGTAACGAATTTAAATGAAATCTTAATAGGGGGCGGTAAATTTTGAAAGAGATTTTAAATGAGGATATTTATTTAATGTGGCTTACTTTGATAGAGGGAATCGGAGCGAAAAAATCAAAATATCTTTTGGAATGTTTTGAAAGCGGAGAAAATGTTTTCCGTGCGAGCAAAAATGATTTAAAATCCGCGCAAGGATTAACGGAAAAAAATATAAATAAAATTTTGGAATCACAAAGTGACGCTCTAATCGAAAAATATTTGAACAGAATGGAAATGTATAACGTTAATTTTATATCAATAAAAAACGATAATTATCCAAAGCTTTTAAAAAATATTTTCGACCCGCCGATAGGACTTTATGTGCAGGGAGAATTGCCGAAACAAAATTTATTGAAACTCGCGGTAATCGGCTCTCGGCGTTGCTCGGAATACGGTTTAAGCGTCGCAAACAGAATGGCATGTGATTTGAGCCGAAATAACGCCGTGATTGTAAGCGGAATGGCGCGCGGAATCGATACGCAGGCGCATCTCGGCGCGATTAAAGCAAACGGAAAAACTATCGCTGTTTTGGGTTGCGGATTGGATATTTGTTATCCGCCCGAAAACAGGCAGTTAAAAGAAAATATTTCTAAAAGCGGTTGTGTGATTTCTGAATATCCTTTGGGAACAAAACCTTTAGCTTCTAATTTTCCTGTCCGAAATAGAATTATCAGCGGAATTTGTGAGGGCGTCGTAATTATTGAAGCGGGAGAAAAAAGCGGAACGTTAATTACCGTTAATCAAGCTTTGGAGCAAGGGCGCGAGGTTTTCGCATTGCCGGGGCAAGTGACAAGCAGATTTTCATACGGCACAAATGAATTAATAAAAGAGGGTGCAACTCCGATAACGAATTATAAAGACATTTTAAATGAATTTTATGAAAGAGAAAAATCTGAAATTACAATAGAAAAAATTACGAAAAAAGAAGAAATTAAACAGCCCTCTCTTGCAAGCGAAGAAAAACTGGTATATGATTGTATAAGTTTTGAACCGATAAACATTGAAAATCTCATGGCAAAAACAGGTAGCGAATTAAGCACCTTGCAATATATTTTGACAATTCTTGAAATGAACGGATTAATAGTAAAGTTATCCGGACAGAGATATATTCAAAGTTGAGGTGAACTACCTCACCGCAAGCGGACGAGGCGGTTCACTCGCGGACATTCGCAAATGTGAGATTAAGCTCTCTCGCTTGGCTCATTGCCATCGCGAAAATAAAAACGGGATTCAAAAATCGAAAATAAAAAAATAAAAATAGTAATCTAAGAAATTGGTGGAGGATAAACATGTCAAAGACGGCAACAAAAGCTAAAGCTAAATCAACAAAAACAAAAGCTGAAGCCGGAACAAAAGCTAAAAAAGAAACGAAATCTAAAAAAGAGGTTGCGGTGAAAGAAACCGCAAAAAAAGAAACCGCAAAAACTAAAGCAAAACCAAAAAGCAAAACAGCGGACAGGAAAAAAAATCTTGTTATCGTGGAATCACCCGCGAAAGCGAAAACTCTAAAAAAGTTTTTGGGAAGTTCGTATAAAATAGAAGCGTCGATGGGACATGTCAGGGATTTGCCCAAAAGTGCGCTTGGTGTTGACGTTGAAAACGATTACGAGCCGAGATATATAACCATAAGAGGTAAAGGGGAACTTTTGTCAAAGCTTCGCAAAGAAGTTAAAAAGGCAAACAAAATTTATCTCGCGACTGACCCGGACCGCGAGGGAGAAGCTATTTCATGGCATCTGAAATCAGCGTTAAATCTTGAAGATAAAGACACATACAGAATAACTTTTAATGAAATTACAAAACAAGCTGTTACAAATTCCATAAAAGACGCAAAAGAAATAAATATGAATTTGGTTGACGCGCAACAGGCACGAAGAGTTTTGGACAGAATCGTGGGTTATAAAATGAGTCCGTTATTATGGGCGAAAGTGAAAAAAGGATTGAGTGCAGGAAGAGTGCAATCCGTTTTATTAAAAATTATTTCCGACAGAGAAGTTGAAATAAACAATTTTATAAAAGAAGAATATTGGAGCATTGATTGCGTTTTGGGAAGCGGAAAAAAAGAATTTACCGCAAACTTTAAAGGTGACGCAAACGGAAAAATCGAATTGCCGAATAAAGACGCGGTTGACCCAATCGTAAAAAAATTAAAAAAATCAAAATTTAAAGTTACCAATGTGAAAAAAGGAAAGCGCAACCGAAATCCGAGCGCGCCGTTTACAACAAGTACGATGCAACAGGAAGGCTCAAAACTTTTGAATTTCGCGACTTCCAAAACGATGCAAATCGCACAGCAACTTTATGAAGGCGTCGACATAAAAGGTCAAGGCACGGTCGGTTTGGTTTCTTATATCCGTACCGATTCCGTGAGAATCAGCGACGAAGCTTTCGCGGAAGTTAAAGAGTATATCACGAATAGTTACGGCAAAGATTACACCGTTGAAAAAATGAACGTTTATAAATCACGCGGAAGAAGCCAAGACGCGCATGAAGCGATTCGCCCGACAAACGTTAATTTAACGCCGGATTCAATAAAAGAATCTTTATCAAGAGACCAATATAGATTATATAAATTGATTTGGGAAAGATTCGTTGCCAGCCAAATGCCTCCGGCAGAATACGACAGAGTTACGATAACTATCGAAGCAGGCGGATATATTTTCCGCTCAACAGGTTCTGTTTTGAAATTCGAGGGTTATTTGATAGTTTATAAAAAGAACGAGGACAAAGAACAAGATGTTTTAATGCCGGAACTTTCCGAAGACGAAATTTTAAAACTCGTGAAAGTTTTAGACCAACAGCATTTTACACAACCGCCGGCGAGATTTTCCGAAGCGATGGTAATTAAAAATCTTGAAGAAATGGGAATCGGTCGCCCGAGTACGTATGCGCCGACTATCGGAACAATTTTAGCAAGAGGATATGTAACCAAAGAAAGTAAAGTTTTTTATCTTACGGAACTCGGCGAGATTGTAAACGATATGGTAAGTGAAAATTTTAAGGATATCGTTAATATAGATTTCACGGCAAAAATGGAAGAGGAACTCGATAAAATCGAGGACGGAAACATGGAATGGAAAGAAATTATAAGAGATTTCTATCCGCCGTTTGAAGAAAAAATTAAAGAAGCAGAAGAAAAAATCGACAAAGTCGAAATTAAATATGAAGAAACAGACGTACTCTGTGAACTCTGCGGCAAAAATATGGTTATCAAAATGTCCAAATACGGAAAATTTTTGGCTTGCCCGGGATATCCGGATTGCCGAAACGCAAAACCGTATTATGAGGACGCAAACGTCGCTTGCCCGATTTGCCGGAAGAAAGTTTTAATCAAAAAGAGCAAAAAGGGAAGAAAATATTTCGGTTGTGAAGATATCGATTGCAAATTTATTTCTTGGATTAAACCGACAGGCGAAATGTGCCCTGAGTGTAACGAATTTTTAGTTGAAAAAGGCGGTAAGAATCCTAAAATAGTTTGCTCAAATGCGAATTGCGGGTTTATGAAAGATGTTCCGGAAGAGGAAACCGAGGAATAAAATATATAAATGAATCTTTAATAAAAAAGCCTACGCGGTGTAAATATTTTTTTGCAAACCAAAATTTTTTATGATAAAGTATATGGTCATTATAACATTAAAACTTTGTCAAGATAAAGGAGGAAGATTTTTTCACTGCCTTTTGTGAAAAAATACTCTACACCTTGACAAAAATAAAAAACAAAATTGTATTCGGGCTTTCTGAAAGTACTTTTTCAGAAAGCCCTTAGTTATGTCTTTTTCGCCAAAGTCTGCTAATCTCGGATTTTCATTCGCTAAAAATAGCGATTTCTCAAGGGATTGTTCAGACGGAAAACCGAGTGATTTTTATTTAAGCGTCGAAGTTGACTGTTCAAACTTTCAATCGAATTAGTTGTATACAAAATCCTCCATTTTGATTTTAGTTTATCATCATGGAAAGTTTATTTATATCTATTTACAGAAAAAATTTTACACGCTCTTAATTTTGATAAAACACAAAAAAGAACCGATTAAAACACATACATCTTAAATGCGTTTCATCGGTTCTTTTTTTATTTTCGTCATTTTTTAAATTCATTTCAAATTTTTTAAGTCAAAATTATTTTATTAAATTTTAAATTAAAATCAAAACTATGTTTATTTATTCTTTCTCAAAATCAATCTGTGTGAAAATAATTTCTTGTTCGTCCTGATATTCTTTCATTTTTTCTTTAAGCAAGTCTTTATCGTTGAGATTATATAATACATGACCTTTTTCCTCGAGCAGTGTGCGTATTTCCTCTTTCAGTTCATAATTGATTTCGTTTTGAGAAATGGACGTGCGTAGTTCACCGTGTTTATAAATTTTTGTTATACCGAAAAGCGTGTTGGAATAAACTATAACGGCACATGGTTTTTTCAGTTTTTTAAGTCCTATCAGCACTGCCGTTAAAATCATACTCACATCAGACTGTCCTTCTAAATTCCGCTCTGTTAAATATTTTTTATAATCGCCAAATTCCATTAAAAGCTGATAACCGCCATTGTGAGTGACATAATTATACTTTCCTTGAATATAAAAGTTAGCTTGCGGAAACCCTGCTGGAGGCGTTATTTTTTTATTCGGTTTATCATTGTTGGTTACTATATTTTCATTTTCACTCAATATTTTCAGTTCATCAATATCAAGAGCATGGCAAGCGGCAATAAAAATCAATACACCTAACACATCTATTTGTCCACTGCCGCCAATTAATTTAAGAGCTCTGTTTTCAAACTGTCGAATCCGCTCACGGCTAAGCCCGAATGAATTACCTATTTCTTGAAGTGTTTCTTTAGAGTGACCAAAAAGACCGTAGCGGCGCAGTATTACATTGAATAATCGTATACCTTTAGAATAAGATGCAAAACGGCAGGACAACGCAAGTCGAATGTTTTCATAAAATTGAATTGAACGTTCCGTTTTAAGTATTTGAACCTGTTCTTCCGTGATGCCGTATGCAAGTAAAATCTCGCTAATCATTTTCTTTTCGCCGTATATATCAGCAAGTAAATCATTTATTCCACTCGCTGTGGCTTTTAAATCATAAAGCATAGTTATCCTCCTCGTTTTGCAAAGCTTTGACGGGTTACGATTAACTTTTATTCCCATTATTATCAATGCTTTTTCTTGAATTGTCAATAACTGAGAATAGTTCAAATTAAAAAGCGGCAAAATTAGTTTTAACCAACCTCGCCGCTTAATAAATTTTCTAATTAGTTTTTTCAGTCATTTGCTCTTGATAACATCACAATCGTCTTAACATGAAGTTCGCGTGAACATTTCTATATAATCTCATTATAATAGTCGTCTTTAGAAAAAATTTCAGCCCTAACTTCTGTCTGTCGGTTAGACTCATTCATCTCCGCTCTACTTGATGTTAATTATCTCATCATGAAACAGCTGAATATATACCGGAAATGAATTTTCTTTGCAAACAGATACTCCTTCCGGTTTTTTGCATAAATCCACCGCGAATTTAACACTTGAGGTTTCTATTCCTTTAGAACCAACCTCTATGCTTGCCTCAGCTCTAAACCACACTAAATATTATAGAGCTCAAAAAATGAGAGTTGACTTTATGTCTTCTCTCATTTTTTTTGAAACCGGCAAAGCAGCCCTTTTCGTATTACGCGTTACTTATTTTTTTTCGGAAAACCAATATATTTTTTATTAAAATATATTATTTTCTTTTCTTGCCTTCTTTATTGTTTTTGCCTGCGCTTGTAAGCACGATTACCGCTCCCGCCGCAATTACCAATATAGAAGATTTTATTGCGATGTCTTTAACTACGTCCATTGTAATAGGGTTTTCTTTTTCGGAATTTCCTACGCCGCCGCTATTAGCTCCGTTACCTTGACTATAGCTTCCGTCTGCGTTAAGAACTCCGCCACCGTTAATGTCGTTTGGCTGTAGGGTAGGTTGTGTAGGCACAGCAGGCGCTACCGCTACAGGGTTGCTTGTCGGTTGTGGATTTGTTGCATTGTTATTATTGTTGCTAGCAGGATTATTTCCACCGGAATTATTGTTAGTGTTATTTGTGAACGGTGAATCATTATTTCCTGCTGTCGGAACTACAAGCGTTGCAGTTGCTGTCGGGCTTGTAGTATTTCCGCTTGGTGTCGGTGTATTGCTTGGTGTCGGTGTGTTGCTCGGTGTTGGCGTATTGCTTGGCGTTGTAGTTACACTTCTGTGAGTTACACCGCCGCCGCCGGAGCCACCGCCGTTACTTGGTACACTACTTTTAGTCGGTAATGCACTGCTAACCGATGTCGGAGTAGTGTTTTGTGTTGTTGGCGTACCAGGGTTTGGATTACCAGGATTAGTTGGTGTTCCAGGATTCGGATTACCAGGGTCGGTTGGTGTTCCAGGATTCGGATTACCAGGGTCGGTTGGTGTTCCAGGGTTTGGAGTACCAGGGTCAGTTGGTGTTCCAGGGTTTGGAGTACCAGGGTCGGTTGGTGTTCCAGGGTTTGGAGTACCAGGGTCGGTTGGTGTACCAGGATTTGGAGTACCAGGGTCGGTTGGCGTTCCAGGATTTGGATTACCAGGGTCGGTTGGTGTTCCAGGGTTTGGATTACCAGGGTCGGTTGGTGTTCCAG
>JGI994J12354_10005398_pt1 | contig 11020 bp, 7 predicted proteins | sample IntmicLarv3ML3BL_FD_12354 | JGI IMG/M metagenome (IMG submission 12354) | reverse complement strand
GTATCGCGGTGACAATATGCGCGCTTGGAAAGAAGACAACGATGGCAACAGGACATACTATCTTTATGATGGTATTACTGTAATAGCTGAAATGGATAGCGATGGTGAGATTACTGCTTTGATGACAACACTCGGTAGTGAAGTTCTCGCAAGAAATGAAACGTACTATCAGACCAATATTGAAGGTGATGTTGCCCATAGATTAAACGCCAACACAGGTGCTGTTATTTCAAGTGATGTGTACGACCCGTATGGCAATTTGGTTTATGGCGGCAGTACATCCGACCCATACGGTTATAAAGTTATTGCAGGTTATTACAAAGACCATGAAACAGGTCTGTTCTACTTGGCTAACAGATACTATGACCCGGTAGATGGACGATTTATCAACTGCGACCCTATAGGATATAGAGGCGGGATAAATCTGTACGAGTATGTACATAATGACCCGGTAAGCTTTGTTGATCCGGAAGGGCTGCAAGCCCAAGCTGTAGTTGCAGCGGCAGCGGCAGCGGTAATAGTACCTTTCATGTGCGGTGTGATAACTTGCGCCTGTATGGATTATATTATGTCGTGCCCGGGAATTATGGACAACATTTACTTTGCTAAAAGAGAAAATTGGGGGAGGATAGGCGAAGTCCTTAAAGAAAATAGCAAGAAACATATCAATCGCAAGAAATTCAATAGGCCAGGGCCAAAAGGCAAAGGTGGTGAACTTTTTTGGCTAGGGCCAGCAGGTTATAAAATCATTGAGGAGGTATCTAAGACTAATCCACATGCCAGCGTATGGAAATTATTCAGGTATGACACGATGATTGCTGTTTTAAATTCAGCTATGAAAATAATAAGAATTTATAAATAGAGCTTTAATCTCTATGGGTTCAATTCCCCGAGGCTTGCCTCGTACCTTTAGCCCATTTTTGCGGCGGCTCCTTTAGGAGCCTGCAAGTCGCCGTAATACTCCGTTGCTTGCAGCGGAGATAGGTAGACGATAGCAAAAATTTTATTTAATCTTAAATGAGGAGAGATATGCATAATATTTTAAAAAAATGGGGTATAGATATTCCTAAAGAGCATGATTCTTGGATGAGATATTTAATAAAAAACTATCCAAATAAAATATTCGAGATAGATAATATTCCATTCTCTGTTTCTATGGAAAATAATGACAAATATGCTCAGATTGAACTTATATTTCAAGAAGCTGAAAAAAATAAGCAATTAATGAAGATGTTTGTACTGACAGAAAATAGATACATAAATTTATTTACAAAGCTCTGGTTATATAATAAGTTTTATGTGGGAGCTCATATATGTACAGATGAAGATTATGAAATGATAAAGAAAAAGTATCATAAAGACTATAAAAAATTGCAGGCAAAGATTAAGCAATCAGGGTTGGTTGAAGTAACTGATAAGCTTGAGCTTGATTATTTAGTGCGCCTTGGTACAAGAGATATTGCAGATGCCTCATTCTATTGTGAAGAATACGAGCTTCTCATAGTCTCGTCATGGGGGTTTTTTCTTGTTTACTTTAATGATTTAAGTCATTTTGATAAAGTAAAGGACATTGTTGTTTCAGAAGGGTTGTTTTTAAGAGGCTCTTGATTTGAACTATATGATAGGTAACAAACTGGTAGAGTATATTGGTTTGTCGTTTGCTGTAAGAATTCCACAAAAAGTAAATGTTGTAGAAGCCGGTGCTTTTAAAGGAAATGCACTTTTAAATACTGTGGTTATTCTGAAATCTGTTTCTATCATTAATTGCCGATGCGTTTTGCGATTGCACAAATCTTAAGTAGCATGGCTGTTGGAGTCTAAAAGAGGTTGACGTCTGAATGTAGAGTACCTATTGAAGATGAAGGTACAGCTAAAATTGAAAACACAAAAGTCTAGATGGTATGACTTACAAACTTTTTATCCACAAATTAACACCCTGTCAAGGCAATGATTGTATTGACAGGGTGTTAATTATAAATCTTATAGCACATTTTTAATGGCAGGGTATTATTGTCTAAATACGAACTTCAACCGCCACTTATAAGATTATTCAAGATAGCCAACATGTCATTGCTTCATTACAATTATTTATAAGAGTAGTCAACATTATTTTGATATATCAGCTTTATAAAGATCTTATTCGTTAATTGTACACATATTCCATGGTGGAAAGTATAAAATGTTTACGCGGATATTGAAAAATTATTAAAAATACTATAAAAAGGGTTGACAAATGTTGAATATTTTGTTATACTTATTATCGATATACATTATATCGATATAGTGTGTAGCTAAAAATCAAGGAGATTTATAGATATGTCAACTAAATCATCAATGTCAATTTTATTGTATAACAGACTTCTCAGCTACCTTCGTTTTATGAAGGAGCTTCCTAAAGGAAGTCAGGAGAATATCTCATCAACTGTTATTTCTGCTGCGCTCGGCATACATGATGTGCAGGTGCGAAAAGATCTTGCCATGGTTAGTGACGGCGGAAGGCCAAAGACCGGATACGTAACTAAAGATCTAATAGCTGATTTGGAACATTTTTTAGGGCATGACAACTATACTGACGCAGTTTTGGTGGGTGTTGGCAACCTCGGTAAGGCCTTTTTATTTTACGAAAACTTTAAGCAGTATGGTCTTAAAATAGTTGCTGCTTTTGATAAATCTCCGGAGCTTATCGGCGAGACATTTAACGGTATTGAGGTGTTGGATGCGGAAAAAACCACAAATATATGCGAACGTATGAGCATAAAAATAGGTATTATCACAGTGCCGGCCATTTTCGCGCAAGAGGTTTGCGATGAGCTTATCGCAGGCGGAGTACGCGCAATTTGGAACTTTTCACCCATTCATTTAAATGTGCCACAGGGTATTATAGTTAAAAACGAGGATGTTGCGGCCTCGCTCGCTGTTCTCACCAGGCAGCTTATGGACAGCGTTATGGAATAAAGCTTAAGGGGATAATGGAAAAATCCCCTTAACGTCACAAAAAAAAGGAGAGTAAGCAAGATGAAGAAAGTAAAAAATGTTATTTTAACCCCTACCGAACAGATAGATGAGCTGGTAAAAAACGCGCAAAAAGCGCTTTCTGAATATATGGAGCTCACGCAAGAGCAGGTTGATAAAATAGTAGACGCTATGACTATAGCAGGTCTTGACCGCCATATGCAGCTTGCAAAACTCGCGGTAGAGGAGACCGGACGCGGGATAGTTGAAGATAAGGTCATTAAAAACATCTTTGCTACAGAGTATATTAGGCACAGCATTAAAAATATGAAATCTGTCGGCGTTGTTGAGGATAATGAGCTTGAAGGATACATTGAAGTCGCAGAGCCTGTCGGCGTTGTGGCCGGCGTAACTCCTGTTACCAACCCCACTTCCACCACCCTTTTCAAATCTCTTATCTGCGCAAAGACGCGTAACCCCATTATTTTTGCTTTTCATCCATCTGCGCAAATCTGCTCTATGGAAGCGGCAAAAATTGTTCGCGACGCAGGAATAGAGAATGGCGCTCCGGAGCATTTCATACAGTGGGTTGAGATCCCCTCCATGGAAGCGACTTTTGCGCTTATGAACCACCCCGGTGTTTCCCTAATACTTGCGACAGGTGGTGCAGGGATGGTGAAATCCGCTTACAGCGCCGGCAAACCCGCGCTCGGCGTAGGTCCGGGCAATGTCCCTTGCTACATCAACGAAGAGGTGAATGTGGCGCGCGCTTGTACCGACCTTATGATCTCCAAAACATTTGATAACGGCATGATTTGCGCCTCTGAACAAGCGGTGATAGTTGATAAAGCAATCGTTGAAGAGTTTGAACAGATTATGACCAAAAATAATTGTTACTTTTTGAACGAAAAGGAGACAAAGAAGGTTACGGATTTTGTCATAAACCCGGAAAAGTTGAGCGTAAATCCTATGGCTGTGGGGCAAAGCGCGATATGGGTAGCGCAACAGGCAGGCGTAAAAGTTCCGATAGGTACAAAGATTTTGCTTGCGAAATTGCCTGAACCCTCCTTTAGTTATCCCCTTTCCATCGAGACCCTGATGCCTGTTTTGGCATACTTTGTGGTTGACGGCGTGGAACAAGGTTTTAGTTATGCGAAAAAGATGCTTGAGCTTGGCGGTTTAGGGCATTCGGCGGTCATTCATACTGACAATGAGGAACTTTGCGTTCGTTTTGGTCAAGAGATGAAGGTGGGGCGCGTGATAATAAATTCCCCGTCGTCACAAGGCGCGATAGGTGATATTTACAACACCAATACTCCGTCGCTCACGCTGGGGTGCGGTTCTTTTGGGCGCAACTCCACCACATCTAATGTTTCGAGTGTTAATCTCATAAACAAAAAACGTATCGCAAAGAGGAGAAATAATATGCAGTGGTTCAAGATTCCGCCTCGCATCTATTTTGAAAAGGGGTCTATTCAGTATTTAGAGCAGATGCCAAACATAAGCCGCGCGTTTATAGTGACTGACCCTATGATGGTAAAGCTCGGCTATATAGATAAGGCGCTTTACTACTTAAATAAGCGTGAAGATAAGGTACATTGCGAAGTATTTTCTGATGTAGAGCCGGATCCGTCTGTTGAAACCATAAATCGTGGTGTAAGAGCAATGAACGCCTTTAACCCTGATGTTATTATCGCGCTCGGCGGTGGTTCTGCCATAGATGCCGCAAAGGGTATGTGGCTCTTTTATGAGCATCCGGAGACCGATTTTAATGGGCTTAGGTTAAAATTTTTAGATATCAGAAAGCGCGCTTTTCAGTTTCCCAATCTTGGGCAAAAAGCGCAGATGGTCGCCATCCCTACAACATCGGGAACAGGAAGCGAAGTTACCTCATTTTCTGTTATTACCGATAAGGAAAACGGCAATGTTAAATACCCGCTCGCCGACTATGAACTGACCCCGGATGTCGCAATAATTGACCCGCAATTTGTGGCAACCATGCCAAAATCCATTGTGGCTGACACGGGTATGGATGTCTTAACTCACGCCATAGAGGCGTATGTTTCCGTGCTTGCATCAGACTTTACCAATGGGCTTGCGGTTAAAGCTATTGAGCTTATATTTAAGTATTTGCCGCGAAGTTATGAGAACGCAAATGACGAAATAGCGCGCGAAAAGGTGCATAATGCGTCTTGTATTGCCGGTATGGCGTTTACCAATGCGTTTTTGGGCATAAATCACTCGCTCGCGCACAAGCTCGGCGGTGAATTTCATATTCCGCACGGAAGGGCTAACGCTGTACTCTTGCCGCACGTGATAGCGTACAACGCTAAAATGCCGGAGAAATTCCCGATATTTCCAAAGTACAGCGAGTTTACGGCAGATTACCGTTACGCGCAGATAGCGCATCAGTTACGCCTTGGCGGAAACACACGCGAAGAGGAGATAGAGGCACTCATCGCGGCAGTATGGAAGCTCATGAAAACGCTCAACATACCTATGAGTATAAAGGATTGCGGCGTAAACGAAAAAGAATTTTTCCAAAAAGTGCCGATGCTCGCTGAACGAGCTTTTGAGGATCAATGCACGACCGCTAACCCGCGCTACCCTTTAATAGCGGACTTAGAGGAGCTTTACAAGAAGGCATACTATGGAGAGAGGAAATAGGATATGAGTCAAGAGTTTGGGAAAAAGTTTGAGATGGTGTGCGATATTTTGGATCGCCACGAGAGAAAAGAGAGTAATTTAATCGCGATACTACAAGAGATACAAGAGGCGTATTCCTATTTGCCGGAGGATATTATGACTTATGTGGCAACAGCGCTTGAGATTTCGCCCGGCGCAGTATTTGGCGTAGCGACATTTTATTCGCACTTTACGCTTGAGCCAAAGGGGAAATATGTTATAAAGGTGTGTGACGGTACTGCTTGTCACGTGAAAAAATCTGCGGATATCATCAAGACTTTGGAAGATGCTTTGGGGCTAAATGAGAGCAAAAAAACTTCGGATGATCTGCTTTTTACCCTTGAAACCGTTGCCTGTCTCGGCGCGTGCGGCTTAGCTCCGGTGGTTGTCGTAAATGAAGATGTGTACGGCGCTATGAATATAGAAAAGACTAAGGATTTGATAACTGCGATACGAACAGAGGAGGGCATAAATGGCTGATATGTTGACACTAAATGAGCGTAAAGAGCGCTTTACAAACTCGGTGGCAGGGCAAAAACCGCGTATAGTCATCTGTGCCGGCACCGGCTGTGTGGCAGGCGGCTCTTTGAAGATTTATGACCGTTTTATCGAAGTTTTGGCAGCTCGCGGGATAAATGTTCCTGTTAATCTTGAGACCGAACACGGCGACTATTCCGTTGCAGAGAGCGGCTGTCAGGGATTTTGTCAGATGGGTCCGCTCGTTACACTGTTGCCGCAAGGTATTCTTTATGTTAAGGTTACACTTGACGACGTAGAGGAGATTGTGGAAAAAACCATTTTAAATGGTGAATATATTGAGCACTTGCTCTATACATATCCTGATAGCGGTGAGCCGGTGAAGGAGATGGAAAAGATTCCCTTTTATGCTCGTCAACAACGTTTGATGCTCGGACTTTGCGGAAATATAGATGTCCGTAACCTTGATGAATATATCGCGCGCGGCGGATATTTTATGGCGCAAAAAGCGGTTATGGAGATGACGGACAGAGAGATTTGTGATACTGTTTTAGCATCAAGGCTTAAAGGTCGCGGCGGCGCAGGGTTTCCGACCGGGCGAAAATGGGACTTGACGCGCGTTAACGAGAGCGATACAAAATATATAATCTGTAACGGTGATGAGGGCGACCCGGGCGCGTTTATGGATCGTTGTGTTATGGAGGGCAACCCTCACGCGGTGCTTGAGGGCATGATAATAGCTGCCTGCGCGGTGAACGCTACAGACGGATACATTTACGTCCGCATGGAGTATCCGCTTGCGGTAAAACGCTTAAAAATTGCTATCGAGCAAGCCAGAGCAGCAGGGATTTTGGGCAAAAATATCTTTGGTTCTGTTAAGAATTTTGATATAGCTATAAAAGAAGGAGCAGGTGCATTTGTCTGTGGCGAGGAATCAGCGTTAATCGCCTCAATTGAGGGCAAACGTGGTATGCCTACCTTAAAGCCGCCATTTCCTGCCGAGAAGGGGCTTTTTGGTAAACCTACTGCGGTAAATAATGTGGAAACTTTAGCTACTGTGCCGCTCATTTTACGCATCGGCGCGGAGGAGTATAGCAAGCTTGGCACAGAGTCTGCTAAAGGCACAAAAACTTTCGCGCTAACCGGCCATGTGGCAAATACCGGCCTAATTGAGGTTCCGTTTGGCACAACGCTCCGCGAGATAATAAGTGATATCGGCGGCGGTGTGACAAACGACGACGGTTCACTCTGCGGATATGATTTTAAAGCAGTACAGATTGGCGGACCCTCGGGCGGATGTCTGACGCAAGAACATATAGATTTGCCACTTGATTACGAGAACTTGCAAAAAGTGGGCGCTATGGTCGGCTCCGGCGGTCTGGTTGTTATGAATCAAAGCACCTGTATGGTGCAAATAGCGCGCTTCTTTATGCAATTTACGCAAAACGAATCCTGTGGGAAGTGTGTTGTCTGTAGAGAGGGAACGCGGCAGATGCTCGCTCTCCTTGATGACATTATCGAAGGGCGTGCTGACGGCGATACTTTGACGCTTTTGGAAGAATTAGCGCAAATGGTGCGCGTTGGTTCACTTTGCGCGCTCGGCAAAACAGCACCAAATCCCGTGCTTTCCTCCCTTAAATATTTTCGGGATGAATATAATGCTCATGTCTTTGATAAAAGATGCGCTACGGGAAATTGCGGCGCGCTCGCGAGCTATAAAATCTTGGCCGAAAAGTGCAAGGGTTGTTCTCTTTGTGCGAGAAAATGCCCTGTTGACGCTATCAGTGGCGAGATAAAGAGTCCGTACGTTATAGACCCTGAAAAATGTATTAAATGCGGTGTATGTATAGAGAGCTGTAAATTTTTAGCTATCGTGAAAGGATGAGAGGTGTGCTATGAAAAATCAAACTGTGATGATTGACCGCGCGACGGTGACTATAGAAGAAGAGAGAAATCTGTTGGAACTTTGCCGCAAGGCAGGAATTGAGCTGCCCACTTTCTGTTACCATTCGGAGATTAGCGTTTACGGCGCGTGCCGTATGTGTATGGTTGAGGTTGAGGGGCGCGGTGTTGTGCCGGCATGTTCCACAAAAGCTGAAGACGGCATGGTTATACATACGAACACTAAACAGATACGCGATATGCGCAAGATGATTATAGAGCTTATGCTCGCAAGCCACGATCAGAGCTGTACGACTTGTCCAAAAAGCGGAGATTGTCGACTACAGGCGATAGCTAAACAGCTCGGCGTGACCGATGTTCGCTTTAAACAGATGAACCGCGTAGAGCCGATTGACTTTTCCTCTGACGCTATTTTGCGTGATCCGAGCAAATGTATCCTCTGCGGCGACTGTGTCCGTGTATGTGACGAGATTCAGTCTGTGGGCGCGCTCGGGTTTTCGTATCGTGGCGCAAAAGCCCAAGTAGGACCTTGCTTTAATAAGGGAATCGGGGACATTGAGTGCGTTGGTTGCGGTCAATGTGTGAAGGTCTGTCCGGTAGGCGCGCTGACTCCAAAATATCAGATAAGCGGTGTGTGGGATGCTATTTACGACAAAAGTAAGACTGTTGTTGTACAGATAGCTCCTGCTGTGCGTGTGGCTATAGGTGAGAGTTTTGGCAAAGACCCGGGAGCGCTTAACATTGGGCGCATAATAACAGCTCTTCGTCGTATGGGGTTTGATAGGGTCTACGACACCTGTTTTTCCGCTGACTTTACGGTTATAGAAGAGGGGAAGGAGTTTATCGCACGTAAAACAAATGGCGAAAATCTTCCTCTTTTCACCTCTTGTTGCCCTGCTTGGGTGAAGTTCGCGGAGCAATATTATCCGGATTATTTAACTAATCTCTCTACTTGTCGCTCTCCGCAGCAGATGTTCGGCGCACTCTGTAAAGACCGAATGACAGAAGAGATGGGAATTGCTCGCGAGGATTTGATTGTGGTATCGGTTATGCCCTGTACTGCGAAAAAATTTGAGGCGAACAGAGATGAGTTTAAGGTAGACGGAAACCCGGACGTTGATTTTGTTATCACCAGCCACGAGCTAGCGCTTATGATGAAGGAGAGCGGTATAGAGTTTGATCAGCTTGATCTTGGCTCTTTTGATATGCCGTTCGGCTTTTCTACCGGTGGCGCGGTTATCTTCGGCTCTTCGGGTGGCGTGAGTGAGGCAGTGCTTCGCTTTGCCGCAGAGACTTTGGAAAAAGGGTCTACTCAGGAATTTAAACAGCTTCGAGCTGATCACAGTCTCAAGACATTTGAGGTGACGGTTGGCGGAGCGGAATTGAAGCTTGCGGTCGTAAGCGGTCTTGCTAACGCGAGGAAACTCATAGATAGTATCCGTCGTGGCGAGGTGTACTACGACCTCGTTGAGGTTATGGCGTGTTGTGGCGGCTGTGTAAACGGCGGTGGCCAACCCATCACTGCGGACAGGACCGCTGTTCAAAAGCGTGCGAAAGGGCTTTATGACAATGACCGCATGCTCCAATTCCATGTATCGAGCGAAAATCCCTATTTACAGAAGATTTACGCCGAGAATCTGACACACGAAAAGGCGCACGAGTTATTGCATACCACATACGAAAACAGAAGACGTATAGCGCAAGAAGAGTTTATGCTTGGCGAATCAACAGGAGACAAAGAACTTTCACTCGAGATCTGTTTTGGCACAAGCTGTTTTTTACGCGGTGCGCAAGAGCTTTATAAAAATGTTATGGGCTATATACGTGAGAATGACCTTGAAGAGGTTACAGAATTTAAGGCAAACTTCTGTGGAAAGCAATGTAAGAAAGGACCTGTTTTACACGTTAATGGCAAAGCAATAGAACATTGTACCTTTGATAATGCTAAGGAATTGATAGAGCAAGCGTTGAGAAAATAAGGAGAATAACAGCATGCCGCAACAGACTATTTATACGATAACAGCTAACTGCCAAGACTGCTACCGCTGTGTGCGCGAGTGTCCTGTTAAGGCGATTCGCATAAGCGGAGGTCAGGCGCGCGTAGAGGATAGTTTGTGCATAAAGTGCGGCACTTGCGTTCGTGAATGTCCACAACGCGCAAAAACTGTTCGCTCAGACTTAGAGGAAGCGAAAGCGCTCCTTTTAAGTGGGAAGATGGTGGCGGCAAGTATTGCCCCCTCCTTTGCCGCCATCTTCCCTAATACTTTTTCCCTCCGTCTTCCGTCTGCACTTAGACAGCTCGGATTTAGGTTTGTCGGGGAAACTGCAGAAGGCGCAAAATATGTAACTGATGAGTCGCTAAAGGAAGGGCAATGCGGCAATATCTGCTCTGCTTGCCCAGCTGTTGTAAATTTGGTGGAAAAATACTATCCGTCATACATAGATACCCTTATTCCGGTAGTCTCTCCGATGATAGCGCATGCCAAAATGATAAAGGATTCTCACCCCGACTATGCGGTTATATTTATCGGTCCGTGTGCTGCAAAAAAGCAGGAGATTACACGCCCCGAGAATGTCGGCGCAGTTGATGTGGTTATCACCTTCACCGAGCTTAAAGAGTGGTTAAGAGCGGAAAATATCGCGCTTGAAAATTGCTCGGAGAGCAACTTTGACCAATTTAGCGAGATAAGTGACGCGCGCCTTTTCCCAATTCAGGGCGGTATGCTAAAGACCGGTGGCGTAAAAAGTGACGGCACAGAAGAGAACGTGCTGCACGTCAGCGGGTATGAAGATGTAATGGGACTCTTTTCCGATAATCCGGACTTTGAGGGGAAATTGATAGAGCCGCTTTTTTGTAAGGGTGGTTGCATAGGCGGACCGTGTTTTATTGACGAAGAAAACGAGAATGAAAGTCTCTTTACGCGCCGTGCTAATGTTATACGCTACGCTAAAAGTCAAAACAAAGAGGATGTAAAACTTACGGCAAAGAGGATTAACTCAACAG
>JGI994J12354_10005397_pt1 | contig 11022 bp, 9 predicted proteins | sample IntmicLarv3ML3BL_FD_12354 | JGI IMG/M metagenome (IMG submission 12354) | reverse complement strand
AACTTTTTACTGGCCGCTTCTCCCATATCATCAAAAGTATCAACAGATATAATTAAAAGCCTCTCACCCTCCGGCTGACTAATTTCTGATATTCTGCCGCCTTGCAAATGCTTTCTTAAAAGCATACAAAACATAGGAGGCGTTTTTGGCTGTTCATAGGAAGCCGAGGTCACGTGAACACGTGCAGACCCAACACCGGCAGAGAGAAGCAAGCGCAGATTCTCTCCATTGCCCCTAAGAGAAAATAAAAGCAAATCTCGCTCTGGCTGCTGCACTTTGTCTATTTTCATACCGCATATTCTGCCGGACAATTCATCTGTCAGAGCAGAAAGGCATACAGAATCAAGAGGCATCTGCTGAATCCTCCATAATAATCATAAATATTTCATTTAANCGGTCTCTCATACCTAAAAGATACAGCCAGCCAAAAAGGGTTTCAAGTCCGGTTGCAGCGTGGTATTCTGAAATATCTGCCCGCTGCGGTACAGAATTTACACGGGCATTTCTGCCGCGTTTATATACGGCAGTTTCTTCTGCAGTAAGATGGTCACTGATTTTCTCCACTGCTTTTGCCTGTGCCGTAGCCGCAACATATCGCACTGTTGCACTGTGCAGTCCCTTTGAGGTCAATTTACCATTAGAGCACAGCCAGCTCCGAACCATCAGTTCAAAAACAGCATCACCGATATGTGCAAGCCCCAGAGTAGAAACCTGCCGTATTTCATTTTCGGTCATCTGTAAGTTAAATATATCCAAAATGAATTCCTCCACTTGTGTTCGTGCCACATAATAACATATTGATATGGATTTGTCCAATGAGGATATAAAAACATAAGCCCCACATTCATCCAGCGTGAATGTGGGGCTAACGACCATTTTCAATTGTACTCAAATAATACTTCCTGCCTTTCTTCCTTTTGAGAAAAGATTTGTACTGAAAAACCTAATAGCTCTCTTCCAGCGATACTGCTTCCGTGATTATGAACGCTCATCGTGCTTCCGACACAATCATAACTCTCGCAAATGAGCCAATGCTCTGTCTGTGACCGAACTATCATTTATCAGCACATATTTGACTGTGATTCATGGAACATTGGAATCACCCTCTTTCCTTTTCCTGTCTATACTATACCATAATCCTTTTGATATGTCAATGTATTTTAGCAATTATCACTATACATTCTTGTGTGAATATGAAAAGAAGCCGGAGTAAAAGCGGCTCTGATATAAGATTACATTTTTGTAGGGGCGGTCTGTGACCGCCTGCGGGCGAACAAAGTTCGCCCCTACGAGTTCTCTTATAACAGAGCACGTAAAGCTCCGGCTTCTTTTCATTTATTCGTCATCCCAAGGAGGCATGTCCTCGTCTTCATAATCATCCTGCTCTGCCTGTGCTTGTATATCGGCGAAGCTGAGTTCATCTTCCTGCATTCCACCTATTGGCGCTGTGGCGTTAATCATTTGCATTTCCTGCCACTGGTCACGTGTAATAAGCAGTTTTCTAGGCTTTGAGCCTTCAAATGGGCCGACAACACCAAGTTCTTCCATCTGGTCAACAATTCGCGCAGCTCTTGAATACCCAAGTTTCAATCTTCTTTGCAGCATAGATACAGATGCCTGCTTTGTCTCAAAAATCACATCAACCGCATCCGGCAGCAAATCATCATATTCGGACAGAGGAGAATCACTTGCCGATTTATCATCGGAACCATTTTTATTGTCATCTGTTGCTGCTTTTTCAATTTGATCAATTATTTCGCTGCTGTACTCAGGCTCACTTACTGCCTTAATGAAATTGATGACCTCTTCCCTTTCGTCATCCGACACATAAGCACCTTGAATGCGTACAGGCTTTCCTGACCCTATGGGAGAATACAGCATATCACCTTGTCCGATAAGCTTCTCCGCACCTTGTGCGTCAAGTATAATGCGGCTTTCCATTGCGGATGAAACAGCAAAGGCAATTCGTGATGGAATATTGGCTTTCATAAGTCCGGTTATAACATCGGCTGATGGACGCTGTGTGGCGATAATCAGGTGCATTCCGGAAGCTCGTCCCATTTGAGCCACGCGGCATATGCTTTCTTCAACTTCTTTTGAAGCCACAAGCATAAGGTCTGCAAGCTCGTCTATGACAATAACAACCTGAGGAAGTATCTCTCCGTTATTCTTGCGCTGATATGCGTTGTACCCAGCCAAATCCCTTACACCGATTTCTGAGAACAACCGGTATCGTTTAAGCATCTCCACAACAGACCATTGCAGCGCTCCTGCTGCTTTTTTGGGGTCTGTGACCACGGGAATAAACAGATGCGGTATACCATTATAGATGCCAAGCTCAACCATTTTCGGATCAATCATTATGAGCCGCACTTCTTCCGGTGTTGCCTTGTACAAAAGGCTCAGAATAAGAGAATTCATACACACAGATTTACCTGATCCTGTCGTACCGGCAATCAGCATATGCGGCAGCTTCGCAATATTACCGACAATGGGATTTCCGCCGATATCCTCACCAATAGAAAAGGTCAGTTTAGAAGCCGCTTTGTTAAATGCAGGAGAAGCAATAATATCATGCAGATATACCATGCTGACCTGCTTATTCGGTACCTCAATGCCAACTGTAGAAATCTTATCCGGTATCGGTGCGATTCTGACATTTGTAACACCTAGAGAAAGGGCTAAATCGCCTGCCAGATTAGTCAGCTTATTAAGTTTAACGCCTGCATCCAGTTCAAGGTCATAACGTGTTACTGAGGGACCTCTTGTAACACCCACTATAGAAGCACTGACGCCAAAACTGCGTAATGTAGTATTCAAGCGTTCTTTATTAATTGCAATCTCTTCTCTGCCGTCAGCAGTTCCCCGATTAGCAGTTTTAAGAAGAGACAGCGGCGGGAATTCATATTCCGGTTTGTCTGAAGTAAGTTCGCTTTCAATAACCTTACTTATATCTGTGGCCTCAGAAGCAACGTCCTCTTTTTTTATTTTGTCCGGCACAAAGGCTTTATCAATGCTGTTTTTAGGCGGATCAGAGATGCCTTGTGACACTGTTTTGTTCATTATTGGCAGAATGTCCGGCTCTTCGACAAATGCGTCCGTAGATTCTTTTATTATCTCTTCGTCATCTTCAACATGATCCAATACTGCCTCAAAAAGCTGGTCAGGAGTCCTCACTCTCGGCTTGGAGTTGAAGAAGCTGATGCGGTCCTCCTCAGATTCCTCCGGAAAACTAACGTCATCATCCAGTGGAATATCTATTGCTGTACGGCGCTTTTTTCTGCCGGGAATGCGCTGGTGAATAATATCCACAGGTGAAATCTCAGACTTTTGACGCACCTTTGGCTCCGGTTCCGGCAGAACTTCATACTCTGCACGAGATTGATTTCTGATAGCATCCACGATTCTTGCAATAGTAAGGTTCAACGATACCATCAGGAAAAAGAAAAAGAGGAAAAACAGTACCGGTGCTGCGCCGAAAATGCTGAACATTCCATCTAGTGTCATTGAGATAACACCAGACAATACACCGCCGCTTTGCATCATCTTTCCGCTTTCATGCAGAAGGCCTATAAGCCCGCTGGAGAACGAATATTCGATTTTGCAAAAAAACAGATGAGCAAATGCCCCGAAAATCAACGGAAGCAGAAGAAGTGATATTGTCCTGAACATAACAGGACGCCCGCGATGAAAGGCTAATACATATGTAGCCGCAAATAACACAGGCGGAAAAATAAAGTAACCCCAGCCTATCATACTTTTTATAAAGCCGCAGAAGATATTAATGAACCAGGCATCAATATTGAAATAGCCAATCAAAGAAAAAATACCTAAAAACAGACAAATTATCGCTCCAACTTCACGCCGAATGGGCTTAGCAGCAGGCGTAGCGGTCTTGCTTGGTTGTTTTTTCTTTGCGGCTGTGCCGCTTGTTTTTGTTCCGGATTTCTTACCGGTTTGTGCCATTAAGTTCACTCCAAATCAAATATTAACTGTTATCTCGTGTTTAATTAAAAAAGTGATATAATTATTGTGACGATACCAACCGCCCAGCAGTAGTAGGCAAATCCGCCGAATTTCCCTCTTTGCGCAATTGCTCTAAGCAGAAACAGTGCAAAATACCCCGAAACACCTGCAATTACCATACCGAGTAAGTACATGGGAAATACAGAAAAATCAATTCCTTCTGAAATTGCATCAATTAGAGCAAGTATATTTGCACCTAAGATAGCCGGAATTGAAAGGAGAAAAGAAAACTTCACAGCAAAGTTCCTGTCAAGACCTACCGCCATACCTGTTGTGATAGTTGTTCCTGACCTTGATAATCCGGGAATTGTTGCAATAGCTTGTGATACGCCGATTGCAATAGCATCCGAAATTCTCATATTCTTCTCACTTTTACGGCCTTTTTCAAGGCGGTCAGATACAAAAAGCATAACGCCGGTGAGAATTAGGATTATTCCAATAAATGTGGTGTTGTAATATAACTGCTCAATGTGGTCATTTATTGGAAGCACAAGAAGCAATGGTAATGTGGCAACAACGAGCATAAGTATCAATCTGCGTGCCGGCGGTGCAGAACTTCTTTTTTCAGCACCAATGCTCTTTGGTTTTCTGGAAAACCATGAGACGACTTCCATAACCATCTCTGCAATGTCCTTGCGATAGAAGATGCATACAGAAATAAGAGTTGCCAGATGCAGCAGCACATCGAAAAACATATGTCCGTTTTCTGCAGTTTGAAGTTCAAATAGATTTTGCAGAATAGATAAGTGTCCTGAGCTTGAAATCGGTAAAAACTCGGCAATTCCCTGAATTAGACCTAATAATATAGCAGACCAAATTGTCACAGCAGCCGCCTCCTTCAATTTCAAAAGACTTTTTTTGTTATGCTTAAAGGCATAAACTTTAGTAATCATAAAATGGTGTTATAAAGATATTATGTTTACCTGATTGAATATATTATCATATTTTTCACGAAACAGCAAGCCCTATTTCCTCCGCTAATCAGAGCGCTTTTTGTTGAAAAAATCGAGATTTTTTCCATTTTTATGTACAAACGTACACCAATAAAGTAAAACCGCCTTTCTTTGTGTGTACTGCACATAGAAAGGCGGTTATTATTGCCATAATAGCTTGCCAATCAGTTCGTTTAATCGCTGCCTTGCGAAGCCGCAACCATGTTCACTTGTTCTGCTTTTTCTTTTCTGTTGTCTTCAATTCTGCTATGAAGATATGAAAGTACATCTGCCAAACCGCCCAACGCGTCAATCAAGCCTGACTCCACTGCTTCAGCGCCGTATATTACGCTGCCGACATCATTTGCCAATTCGCCGGTTCTCATCATATATTCAAGAAATTTTTCCTCAGTTATTTTAGAATTGTTTGTCACAAACTGAACGATTCTATCCTGAACTTTCGCGAAATAGTTATATGTCTGAGGTACACCAATCACAACACCTGTGAGCCGCACAGGATGAATTGTCATTGCGGCTGACGGAGCAATAAATGACTTATCAGCCGCTACAGCTAAAGGTACGCCTATGGAGTGCCCTCCCCCCAGAACCAATGAAGCTGTTGGCTTGGACATTCCTGAAATCAGTTCGGCAATGCCGAGTCCGGCTTCTATATCCCCGCCCATGGTGTTTAAAAGTACGAGCAGTCCGTCAATCTCATCTGATTCCTCAATCGCTGCCAGCATCGGCATTACATGTTCGTATTTAGTTGTTTTTGATGTCTCAGGTGCTAATTGATGTCCCTCTACCTGCCCAACAATCGTCAGACAATGTATTACACCCTTTTCTGAGCGCACAGTAGTGCTGCCTATGTCATTTATCTGCTCTTGCTGGTAGATTTCTTTTAATCCATCTGTCATTGCGTTATTCCTCCATAAAAATCAAGCTGTTCCTGCATATTAGTATGCACAGAACAGCCTGATTTATGGTTACTTTTCTGAATAAACAGCTTTGACGCCTTTATAGGTCATGTAGCAATCAAGCTTTGAGACAATTTCATACGGCGCATGCATTGAGAGCACAGGAACGCCGGCATCTATCGTATCAATATTGCGCTGTGCCATATACATGGCAACAGTTCCGCCGCCGCCCTGGTCGACTTTCCCAAGTTCAGCCATTTGCCAGATAACTTTGTCTTTATCAAAATCCTTGCGCAGACGGGCTACTACTTCTGCGTGAGCATCGTTCGATCCGCTTTTTCCTCTGCTTCCGGTGAATTTTACAAGCGCAAGACCGTAGTTTAATTTTGCATTGTTTCTCTTTTCGCTTACTTCCGGGAAATTAGGATCATATCCATTACAGACATCAGCGGAGATGCACAAGCTGTTTTCAAAACAGTGTCTGAGCTTCACACCTTGGCTACTGCATAAATCTTCCATGAAGCACTCAAATGCCTCTGATTTCATGCCGGTAACGCCCTCAGATCCGATTTCTTCCTTATCTGCTAAAATACATACACTTGTATATGCAGGTTTTTTTACGTCAATTATTGCTTTTAGTTCGGCAAAAGCACAAACCCTGTCATCATGTCCGTATCCACCAATTAGACTGCGGTCAAGCCCCACATCCCTTGCTTCAAATGCCGGTACAGCACTTAACTCCGCTGAGAGAAAGTCTTCTTCTGTAATACCGTATTTTTCGTTCAGCAGGCTCATGACTGCCAGCTTTACCCTGTCGCTGCCCTCTTCTTTATCCGGTATACTGCCGATAAGTATATTAAGACTCTCGCCGGGAACAGCGGTGCTCATTGGCTTTTTCATCTGATCGGCTGCAAGATGCGGAAGCAGGTCGGTTATTACAAGCTGGGGGTCATTCTTATCTTCACCGATATTGACATCAATCACATCACCGTTTTTCAGAGCGATTGTACCGTGGAGTTCCAGCGGAATTGCCAGCCATTGATATTTCTTTATTCCGCCATAGTAGTGTGTCTTGAAGAAAGCCAATTCACTATCTTCATATAGCGGAACTTGTTTAAGATCAATTCTCGGAACATCAACATGAGCCGCAGCGATGATTGAACCTTCATTTAGAGGCTTAGTGCCGATTACCGCCAGAATCAGTGCTTTTCCTCTGTTAGACTGATAAATTTTGGTTCCCGGTTTTAATTCCATGCCTCTGACATATGGGATGAAACCATTTTTTTCGGCAAGCGCTATTCCTGTCTTAACAGCCGTTCTTTCGGTTTTGGATTTATTCAGATAATCCTTGTATTCTTCCGCGTAAGCATTGGATAATTCCAGTTCTTTTTCATCTATAAGGTCGTAGCCGTTTTTCTGAGTATAAAACAGATTTTCCCTGCGCTCAGATTTTTTTTCAGACATCAACATAGCCTCCTTCGTTTTCTATTCATTATATTAAATCATTATCTATTAGCTTTGAAAACAAATTCTCGCACTTGTTTACAAAAACTTCAATAGTTGAATCATTGCTCAAAATGTAATCGCAGTTGTCCTCAAAAAATTTATCGGGTTTTTGAGCGTTGATACGCATAGCGGCATACTCTTCGCTGATATTCTCACGCTGCATAAGTCGTTTTATACGCATATCAGCAGGTGCTGTTATTCCCACAACAGCTTTACATTTTGAATCAATACCAGCCTCGATAAGGGCAATTGCGTCAATAGCGCAATACTTCCGCCGTTTGCAGCGTGCTCTCTAAGCAATTCATCAACTCGATTGTTAACATATTTATGAGTAATTTCATTTAGCTTTAAAAGCAGGTTTTCATCAGAGAAAACTATTTTTCCCAGCTCTTTTCTGTCAAGCATACCGGAGATAAATGCTCCGGGGAACGCTGCCTCCAATTCTCGAAGCATAGGCTTGCTTCCTGTGAGTAAGTCGTGATAAACCTCATCACAGTCAATTACCAATGCACCCTTGTCCCTGAGTATATTCAGCGCTGTTGTCTTTCCTCCGCCGGTTCCTCCGGTAATGCCGATAATAGTCATGGACTTTGCCAGCGCGCTGAAAATAGTTTCAGTGCTGAGCGCACCTTCTCGGAGGATTCTATACGGAATCGCTGAAATATCCACCAGTGTAGACTCTATACCGACACCGCACTGACCGCCGTCAATAACAGCCTCGATTTTCCCATCATAATATGCCAAAACATCATCTGCATTTTTAGGGCTTGGCTTACCTGACGGGTTTGCTGATGGTACAGCCAGGGGAAAATCAATTCCTTTTAGCAGTGCCAGTGTAACAGGATGGTCAGGACATCTAAGTCCCACTGTTTCTCCGCCGGCACGGACAATCTCCGGGACATTTTTTTTTGCTTTCAAAACTATCGTCAGAGGTCCCGGCCAGAATTGATTTGCCAGATGATATGCAGCCTTGGGGATGTTTTCGCAGTATTTTTCGATGTCATTGGAATTAGACACCATAAGTGAAATTGGCTTCACCGCCGGTCTGCCCTTCACATCATAAACTCTTTCTACTGCCTTGCGGTCAAGTCCGTTACATGCCAGACCATATACCGTCTCTGTCGGCACAGCAACAAGACCACCGTTTTTTAGCAATGCGGCGGGTTCTTCTATTTCAGTTGTGAAGAGCTTTGTTTTCATTCTGATTGTGCCTTTAGCTTCTCAGCTTGATCAGCGGTGATTAGTGCGTCAAAAATGTCATCTAAATCACCATTCATTATTTGCTCAATCTTATATAAAGTCAATCCGATTCTGTGGTCGGTAACACGACCTTGCGGGAAATTGTAGGTTCTGATTCGCTCGGAACGGTCACCTGTCCCCACCTGACTCTTTCGCTCGGCTGCAAGCGCAGCTGTTTGCTTGCGCTGTTCCTCTTCATAGAGTCTCGATGCAAGTATCTTCATTGCACGGTCTTTGTTTTTATGCTGACTGCGCTCGTCCTGACACTCAACAACAGTGCCTGTTGGGAGATGAGTTATCCGGATTGCACTTTCAGTTTTATTAACATGCTGACCACCTGCTCCGCTTGCACGGAAAGTATCAATCTGAAGGTCGGAAGCATTAATTTCAAAATCAACCACATCCATTTCAGGAAGGACAGCAACTGTTACAGTACTTGTATGAATCCGTCCGGATGCCTCAGTATCCGGCACACGCTGAACACGGTGAACGCCGCTTTCAAATTTCAGACGTGAATATGCGCCCAAGCCCTCAATAACAAAGCTGACCTCCTTGATTCCACCGAGTTCTGTATCATTCATGTTTGCGATTTCTGTTTTCCAGTGCTTTGCCTCGGCATACATTGAATACATGCGGTAGAGATTATAGGCAAAAAGCGCTGCCTCGTCGCCGCCTGCACCGCCCCGGATTTCAACAATAACGTTTTTCTCGTCATTTGGGTCCTTGGGAAGCAGAAGAACTCTGAGTTCATCTTCGAGTCTTTCAATTTCCAGTTTTGCTGAGTCATACTCTTCCTGAGCCATGTCCTTAAACTCAGGNTCNGNCATTAGCTCTCTCGCACCCTCAGCGTCATTNTGGGACTTTNTATATTTTCTGTAAGTTTCAACGAGGGTGGTGAGCTCTTTTTGCTCTTTAGCCAGCTTCGCATATGCCGCGGGATCTGAATAGACCTCCGGTAATGTCATTTTTCTTTCAATTTCGGCGTAATTTGCCTCAATTTGCTTTAATTTATCAAGCATTTTTCCATATCCTTTTTACATTAAACTCCGGCGGTTATAGTATCATAACAAGGAGCGTTTGTAAAGCTCTGACGCTTTGAAAACCACCGTAAAATGCAAGAAACGCAGGTGCGGTTTTCCGCGCCCTGCGTTAATCACTTCAAGTTAATTAAGCAATTGATACATTGACTGCTCTGAGCTTACTGGAGTTTTTAGGATCCGGCTCGACCTCGAAAGAAACTCTCTGGCCTTCGTTAAGGGTACGGAAACCCTCAGTGTTTATAGCGGAAAAATGCACGAATACATCATCGCCGCCCTCTTCATTGGAGATAAAGCCAAAGCCCTTCTCAGCGTTAAACCATTTTACTGTACCGTAATTCATAGCGGTGCCTCCTGAAAAAAATTTCGTACTCCGGTCGAGCTTGACTTATTGTCTGGCAACAAAAAATCGCATACTTTAAGTCATCTTGATAACGCAATGACTTAAAAATGCGAGATCAAAGCAATCAATCTGAATACGATATGATAATAGCATAAAGAACTCAAAAGGTCAACTGAAAAAAGTCAGTACATCTAGAAAAATCCAGATGCACTGATTTTTGTATGATAATACAACACAATCGCTTTTTATTTCAGCTACCGAGATATGCCGCTTTCACGGCCTCATTACTTAACAGCTCTTGTCCGGAGCCTGTGAGTGTTATCCGGCCTGTCTCCATAACATAACCGATATCAGCAGTCTGTAAAGCCATGTTTGCATTCTGCTCAATGAGCAAAATCGTAACTCCCTGCTTGTTTATTTCCTTTATTATATTGAAAATACCACGAACTATAAGCGGAGCAAGTCCGAGGGACGGTTCATCCATCATCAGCAATTTAGGCTTAGACATGAGTGCTCTCGCTACTGCCAGCATTTGCTGCTCTCCTCCGGACAGAGTTCCGGCGAGCTGCCAGGAGCGCTCTTTTAGCCGGGGAAACAGGTCATAGACCCAGTCAATATCATCTTGGATGCGGTCTTTCCTGAGATATGCTCCTATTTTAATATTCTCCAAAACTGTCATATCTGGGAAGACCCTTCTTCCCTCTGGAACAAGGGTAATACCCTTGGATACAATGTAGTTCGCATCCTTGCCGATTATCCCCTCGCCCATGAATTCAGCTGTTCCGGTTTTTGATTTCACAAGTCCAACAATTGTGCGCAACGTTGTAGATTTTCCCGCGCCGTTTGCACCGATTAGAGTGACAATGCTCTTTTCCGGAACATGGAAGTTGATTCCCTTAACAGCTTCAATTCCACCATAGCTGACACGCAAATCATTTACTTTAAGCATCTTCAGCCACCCCCAGATAAGCGTCGATAACACGGTGATCATTCTGAACCTCCGCAGGTGTTCCGTGCGCAAT
>JGI994J12354_10005396_pt1 | contig 11022 bp, 10 predicted proteins | sample IntmicLarv3ML3BL_FD_12354 | JGI IMG/M metagenome (IMG submission 12354) | reverse complement strand
TGAAATTTCCTTAGGTAACCTTTTTTTGTTTTTTTTGCATATTTATTATTTTTACATACTGCATTTTTTCATTTCAAGTTAACAGAGCCGTCCCCGTTATGAGGCAACAATTACCGACCGAGTATGAAAATAGATTGATCGGCAAAATATTTTAGTCTTAACAATATCAATCATTTTTTTACAAATAATTCAATTGGAGTTTATTTTCCCTTTCCATTAAAAATTTCTAATATAAGAAATTGTGCGAAATAGTTGAAAAATTTTATATCAGTTGATTTGTGCGACCCTGAACTTTTTGTAGACACAATAATACTCACATTGACTATTATACTACATTTGTAGGTTAAATAGTAATATTTTTACTTTATGAGTTGTTATTCAAACAATTTTTTTTCATTTCTTCTTGTTTCCCTTGTGAGAACAACTTGATTATCTCTAAAGCAATCAGAAAATTACTGTCTGAAATATTAGCAAGATAATAGTTTAGAAGTTTAACTTTATCAATAGATGCACAATCGTTGCTTGCTATATAATTTTTATAAATTACTTCATCAACAGATATTTCAAACTGCTCACAGAACTCAATCAATTTTGCTAAAGAAAATAATCGTTGCCCCCTTTCTATGAAACCTAAATATTGAGTAGAAATACCTAGTTTCTCTGCCAACTCATTAATCGAAAGTCCATACTGTTCCCTAACACATCTTATGTTATTTCCGATATTCCTTGCAAGCATGACCTTATCCATAAAAATCATCTCTTTCCAGTTCTTCAAAGCAAAAAAGCTGAATGTCGCCACTCAGCTTTTTCGGATTATTAAAAAATAGTTTATAGCATCTTTGGATTTTGAAATTCTCGTTTTTGGTTACGAATATTGAAAATTCGGCGTAATCTCCATCAATAAAAAACACTTCAAAAGGCTTGTATTTGTCATTTCTTTTATCGATTCCGATACAGCAGGCTTCAACTACATAATATTTTTTTTTCAAAGCTATAATAAATAAAAATACTGCGTAGCCACTAATTGCTATGCATATGAACGTTCCTAAAATTAATGAAGTCTTATCTTTGATTAATGCGAATGTTAAAAGGCTTATTGTTATGCACAATGCCGCCATCATCAAAAGCTTTAATATTTTAAGCAAAAAAGCTCTCGGTAAAGATTTAAACATGAAATCATCTCCTGTCTAAGTTTCCAAATCAAAAAGTATATGTTTATTTATAAATAAAGTCGCTGTGGATTTTAAAACTGATAATCTTTTCAAGCGAAAACTTTCAAATTCTTCAGCAGTTTTGCCGGAGGTTTCAGCCTCGTAATGTATAAGTTGATCCACAATATATGCAGGTGATATCCTTGCTCTCTTTGAAATATCAAGAATTACTTTCTCATCAAACGTTAACGGTTTATCCTTATTAAAAATTTTCATTGCAGCTCTGATAGACTTTTCACGGAAAAATATTTTAATAAATAAAATAATCTTCAAGAGAAATGCGGAGTGACAGGGGATTATAACGACTTTTTTAAACGCGTCATAAAGCGAAGTCCAAAGATCAACCCCATGTCCCACGCATATTAAATTTCTGGCTTCAAGTCTGGACAAAACCGCATCTAAATCAAATTCATCGTAATTATTGTCTTCACAAAACTTTATATACCTAGGGACTATTTCCGAATACATAAAAATATTCCAGTTTAGCATTGACCAAACAAAGGATTCTTTTTTGCTTAAATCCTTTATTTGATTGTTGCTGTTAACACTTAATAAAGATTTGTCTAAACTCCCTGTAGCCTTTCCGATTGCAATATATACTTTCATGAAAGTCACCTCTCTAAAATTTGTTGTTAGTACCTCTTACGGTAAAATTTTAGATATTGACCTATAAACTCAAATATAACTTTATTTTTTCGTTCTTTACGAGTTCCTTTTTGGCGAGATAACGCCACTTACTGATATTTTTGGTAGTGGTATTATAAATTTCGGATACTTTTTTAATATCATATCCCAATATTAAAAATTCAATTACTTCAATACCTTTTCGCTTATCTCCTGTGTAGTCTTCCTTTACGGATTCCAATAGAGCCAATAATTCTTTTTTATCAAGACAATTCGAAATATTATCATCCTGCGCAATCTGCTCAAGCAATTGTTTTTCAACAGGTGCAACATACTGCCTTTTAGAGCTTCTTAAATAATCTATAATATTATTTTTAATAACCCTGTCCGCAAATGTATTGAATTTATAGCCTTTTTCTTTATCATACTTTTCAGCCGCCTTCATAAGACCGATACAACCCACTTGAAACAAATCGTCATATTCAAGACCCAAATTGCTGCTTCGCACGGAAAAATAGGTATTAATAACATAATGAACGAGTTTCATATTTTTTTCTATAAATTCTGTTTGTTCAGGAGTTCTCATCATGAATCCCTCCTGCTATTTTGATTTTTCAATACTTTTTTTGATTTTGTGATAAGTTCGTTGCATTGGCAGAGAGTAAGCATTGCGACATGCGAATTTTCTTTTTTCAAGCCGAGTACGAACATCATCCAGTTGTAAGTTTCTTTTCTTGTCATAATTCCTTTGCGCCATATTTTATCCAAATGGATGTGAGTTTCGCGCCTTTTATTCCTTAGTTCTTTATTGGCGAGATTACCCAGAGGCATTTTATTATGAGTGTGTGCTGATACATAGGCATCACAATTAGGATAGTTTGTGCAAACCCAAATGTGAGATATAACAGCATTTGCTCCGAAGACATAGTTTCCTTGCCTTAAAACAGCGTTACTACCGCAATAAGGGCAAATTATTTTGTTACTATTTTTTTTGTTCATTTCAAAACACTCCTTTATTTTTCATTTGCGAAAGAAGTATTCTTAAACCAGCTCAAAAGATGGCCACTTTTTTTAAAAAAATTTAAAAAATAATCAACAAAGTTTTTCGGAGTTTTTTGTTGATTATTCACAAGTAAATAAAAGAGCTGCCATGAGACAGCCCTGTAATTAAAAAATATTAAATTTTAATAACCCGTTTGCGGATATTTCGGCGGTGTGCCAATTTTAATAAGAGTAAGTCTTGTAAGCCAAGTAGAGTTGCCGATATACCACTCTCCGCCGTACTTACCGCCTATATCAGCTTTATTAGCGAAGTTCGCAACATTTGATACAGATTTAACCGTACAGAAAATAAACGGATTCTCCACATAACTAAAACCTGCTTTGACATTTCCGAATACCATCATAAATTCTGTTACGTACTCGTCCGAATGAAGCCCAAGACTTGCACCGGACGTGTCAATAACGTGATTTTCTACTGATGATAGATTATCTGCTATAATTCTGTAATCATTTTTATTTGTTTTAAACATAATTTTATATCTTAAAGATTGGTTGTAAGTTCCTGTAACAATCTTATCAAGTCTGAGAATATTAGCCGGAAGCACATCTCTGACATAGAAATCAGTTAACGGTACCGTTGATTGGTTTTGAAGTTGTTTAAAATCATATCGTATTTGCTGCCCGACCATTGTTTCAATAGGTCCGACTTTTTTAATTGCAACACCGATATTTGCGGATTCATTTGTAAATTCGTATTTTAAAATTTGAGTTGAGAATTCCAAATCGCAATCAATTACTTGGTCAGACAGCTTATAATATTTAGGAGCTTTAACCTCTTTAATTAAATATCTGCCTGCCGGAAGTGGTCTGGATACGCCTCTGCCGTCTTTTCCGGTTGTAAATTGGTCAACAACATTTCCGGATTTGTGCGCATACACTTCAAATGTCGCACCCTCAAGCACAGTACCTTTTGGAAGTCCGTTGATCTCATTATCATCTGCGGATTTTTTTGTGATTTGAATTTGCCCCATGTTCGGTGTGTTTTTCCATTCGATTTCCGTGACAGAACCCTCTTTAAATTCTATCGTTTTTGGAATGTCATCGCGCAAATATCCTTCGGCCGGACGAGTTTCTATGATTTTATATCTGCCTGCGGGAAGTATTCCGTCAAAATCAACAATACCGTTATTATCTGAGTAATACGGACCGCCGACTTCCTTATTAGTTTCAAAATCATATACACGGAACTCAACGTTATAAATCGGCTGACCTGTTACAGAATTGATTTTCTTAATCCTTAATCCGCCCATCGGTTTGTTTTTAAGTTGAACGGTTGCAAGTTTTCCTGCTGTAACCGTTACGGAATGAACATCAGTATCAAGTTCATAACCCGGTAACGCTTTGGTTTCAACGATATGATATTCTCCCGAAGTCAGTGTATTAATTAATATCCTGCCGTTTGCGTCGGTAGTATAACTTCCCGATATATCGCCGTTGGCCGCAACAGATTTATTCGGACTGTTTGCGGAGGTGTTAGGTTGATTTTGATCTAAAATATTACCTTGAACCCTTTGTCCGTCAGCTCGTTTTACATCAAAAACAACACCTTGCAACGGTTTGCCTGTTCGGGAATCTGTTTTAACAATAAGAAGTCCCGATGCAGGTTTATTTTCTACTTCCAAAACAACAGGCTTGTTATATTTTATTTCTACATGTTTTGGTTCGGGGTCAATAATATAGCCGTCAGGTGCTTTTAATTCAGTAACAATGTAGCTTCCTTCAAGGAGTTTATTAACAAAAATAAAGCCCTCTTTGTTCGTATTGAACTCCCCGATTTTTTCTCCGTTTATCTTTGTAACAGAAAAACGAACGCCCTCAATCGGTTCACGAGTTTCACTATTTACTTTTTTGATTGTTAAACTCGCGAGCTTAACATTTTCAAAAACGAGTTTTATAAATTGATTGTGCGTAACTTCAAAATCTTTCGGGACATCGTCCAACTTGTATCCATCAGGCGCTTTACTTTCAAGCGCCTTATACCAACCCGGTTCGAGATTATCCAAAATAATTAATCCGTCGCCGTCTGTTGAATATTCGCCGATTAAATCTCCCGATTTTTTATAAACTTTAAACTTCGCATCTTTGATGGGCTCTTTGGTTGCCGCATCGATTTTTATTATCTGAACACCGCTCTTTTTATTGTTATAAACATCAACAACGTGAGTTTTGCCCCAATCAATATCTATTGACTGCGCTTCATGTTCAAGTACATAACCTTCGGGAGCTTTTATTTCTTCATAGATATAAGAACCGAACGGCAAGTTCGGGATTGTGATTAATCCGTTTACATCTGTTTTATAAAGACCGTTTGAAGTTCCGACCACAGTACCTTTACTTGTCGTTACTTTAAATTCCGCATCGGCGAGAGGCTCTTTAGTTTTCGCATCTGACTTCTTGATAACTAAAGTACCGAACGGCTGATTTTTAAATTCAACTGTATACGTTTTTCCGTCAGTACCGACTTGAATTGTTTTTGGCTCATTATCAATCGCATAGTTAGCTACAGTTTCGGTTTCCGTTATAACATACGCACCCGGTTCAACATTTGAAATTAATATTTCACCTTGCGCATCAGTCGTATAAGTTTGCTGATTTCCGATAAGTTTACCGCCGCCATCTGTAACTTTGAATTTAACGCCTGCCAATGCTTCTTTTGTTACGGCATCAATTTTTTTGATTAAGATATTTCCATACGGATAGTTGCGAAAAGTCATTTCTAATACAGTCGTTCCGTCTGCTTTTAAAAATCCGTTTTGTAAACTCGTTTCCGCCAAAATATAGTTTTGCGGAGCTTGCACTTCTTTGGCGACGTAATATCCAGGTTCTAAACCCACAATTACAACAACACCCGATGTATCAGTTGTATAGCGCCCGATTTGCGTTCCGGGCTGTCCGCTGACCTGTTCATCTGCTCTGTAAAGTTCAAATACTGCGCCGTCAAGAAGTTTGCCTGTATTCGCATCCGCCTTTTTGAGCACGATAGAATTGAGCGGCCAATTGAATCCGACACCCTCAACATAATACTCGCTTCCTGAATGAACACTTACACCGGATTCTTCTGAAAGATTGCTATTATTGGTATTTCCCGAACTGTTTCCGGTACTTCCGTTACTTTCTGAACCACTTCCGGCAGAACCATTCCCAGTAGAACCACTTCCGTTTTCAGTTCCGGAGGCATTAGTAGTTCCGTCATTCGCAGCATAACCGCTGGCATATTTTCCGGTACTCACGTTTTTATATAAACTTTCATACTCACCTGCATATGCATTATCACCCGGTCCGAAATATTGTCTTATCGGATTTTTATTAATTGAATATCCCGGAGCAGGCAATATTTCCGTGAAAATATAGTATCCCGGCTCGGCTTTCGGAATTACGATTAGTCCATCTTTGTCAGTCACAAAAGTTCCAATCGTTTTTGTTGAGCCACTTGATAATTCGTACTCAACTTTAAAAGTCGCACCCGGAATCGCTCTGCCGGTTGTGCCGTTTCTCTTGCTGAATCTGACAACAGGTTTTCTTATGTTGTCAAACTTCAAAGTTTTCGTTTTACCCCACTCAAGCATTATCTGCTTTGATTCAGTTAATGCGATATATCCATCAGGAGCCATAAATTCAATAGCTTTGTATATTGCCTCGTCCAGATTTTCGAGAGTGATTTCACCGTTCTCAAGGATATATTCGGATACGGTTTTATCCTCAACTTTTTCAACCCTAAACTCTGCATTCTTCAAAAGTTCTCCTGTAACGGAATCCACTTTTTGAATACGAAGCCTTGGCTTTGCACGATTTGTAAATACCAGAGTTTTCGTTTTGCCCCATTCGAGTGAAATATCCTGATGCTTATTCGTTATGATGTATCCGTTTGGTGCTACTATTTCTTCAACCGTATAAATCGCTTCGTCCAAGTCCTCAATAACGATTTTTCCGGTTTTGTCAGTTACGTACTCTGAAGTAGTTTTATCTTCAGTTTTAGTAACGCGGAATTTCGCACCGGCGAGCGGAAGCATAGTTTCTTCATCTAGTTTCAAGATTTCTAATGCCGGTCTTCGTCTATTATCAAACTTAATTTGTACTTGCTGTCCGGGTTTTAATTCCACATCTTTATACTCATCACGTTTCAAATAATGCTCAGGTGCGGCAAGTTCGGTTATCGTATACCAACCCGGTTTTAAATCTTTGACTTCGATAACACCGGTTTCATCGGTGATTCCTTCAAATACAATTGAACCGTCTTTGCGTTTAACGGAAAACTCCGCACCTGCAAGCGGAAGCCCAGTTGTTTCATCAACTTTTAGAATTTTAATCCACGGACCTTTATGATTTTTCAAATATACATTTGGATTTGTTGCTACTCCTCCGACTACTTTAATTGTCTGCTTCGGTGCATCAAGCAAGTAGCCTTTTGGTGCAACAAGTTCTGTTATTGTATATGTCCCATCAGGTAAGTTTTCAAAAATAACTTTTCCAGAAGCATCAGTTGTCCCACTCCAACTTTGGTGTCCGTCATCAGATGCTAACTTTACACTCGAACCCGGAAGCAATTCATTTGTATCCGCATCAACTTTTATTACTGTAATTGTAGTCGTTGGTGCATTTTCAAATGTAACTTGCTGAGTCGTCATATCAGCTTTTAAAACAATATCCTGATGCGCGTTTTTACTCAATTGATATCCATGAGGCGGAACGATTTCTTCAACGGAATATTTACCGAGAGACGGTGCTTGAAATAAAATTTCTCCGTTCGCATCCGTTGGTCCTGTCCATAATACGCTGTCATTTTCATCTCGTATTTCAAATATCGCACCTGCCAAACCTTGAGTTGTTCCGAGTTTCACTTTTTTAATTTTTAATTTTGTAGGCGGACCTTCTTCGGTTGTTGTTTTTGCGTATGGTGTGCTTACGGAAGTGGTCGCTTCCTGTTTCGGTTTGGGGACTAAATAATCCTGATAATCCTTGTTCGCACTATCTATAACGGGCGGCCCCGCAAAAACAACTTTACTAATTAAGTCGGCCCTAATATCAACTTGAACGTTTCCAGAGGAATTTGCAGGAATTCCGGAAGCAGGAATGTAGATTGTAAAATTTTCAGTTGCACCAAAACTCGTTTTTGCTGTTGAGCCAGATGCATCTCTGATTTCCGTTCCCGGCGGATAAGTGCCTTTTAGTGAAACGGTATACTTACCATCGATAGGGAAATTTGAATCGACTTTAAAAGTTTGTTTCGTATAAGTTGCCGTAACTTCGGGAGCAGAAACCGCAGTTGATGTTAATGTGTTTGAACCGAAAACCGCGGTGTTCGCTTTTCCTTTTTCAACTAAATTTTTAAAAGCTGTCAGCATAGTATTATTAGTTGATGACCATGAACTTAAATTGCTGTAAGTGCTGTTGTTTTCAACAGTCCAGATTGCTGCTTTTGTTATTTCATATGCTTCAAGTTCTGTTGAAACGCCGAGTTCCGCGGGAGTTTTATACGGCCACCCGTTTAAAACCATTCCGACAACTTGCGGGTCGTTATAAGTCCACTCAACTTTGATATCATAATTGCCGTCGGGGTGTTCGGCTGCTCCGGCACGATTCGGCTGTAAACAATACGCCGGCAGTTTTTCACCGTTTTCATCGTAATAAGCTGCCGAGCCGAGAATCGCTTGCCCGTTATATCTCAGAGTTGTTAATTGAGGACCGCCGTATACATTAACGGTGTCACCCTGAACAATAAACGGAGTAATCGAAGGCGCGGCTTCTGCCGTAACACCTTCAATATGGATAGTACCCAAAATAGTTATTAAAGCTAAAAATAAACTTATTATTCTATTTATATTTTTCATCGTTTTAGTCTCCTTTTTCGCATTAAAAAAGCAGAAAGCGCACAGTCCTTCTGCTAAATATTATTTTTAATTTTTATAATTTGAAAACAAATTTTATTAAACTCCTAAAAACAAACTCCAGTAACTTCCGTATTGTGATGCGGCGTTGTATGAATATCCGATTCCCACTAAAGTCCACTCTTCATCTAAGATGTGTCTTTTGTGGACTTCGGATTTCATCCAGCCTGCAACTACTTCTTTTGGAGTGCTATATCCGGCAGCGATGTTCTCACTGGCAATGGTGCAATTTGCGCCTAAGTTTTTGGCATAATTTGTGTGCGCACCATATTGCGGTGATACATGTGAAAAATAATTTAACTCAGCCATTTCATCAGATTTCAACTGACTTATTTGCATAAAACTTACTTCTTCTTTTACAGGATTTAAGCCTGATTTAGTACGTTCTTCATTGATGAGTTCTATTACTTCCTGCCTATATTGTTCACTTGTAACGAAACTTTCTTGAGTGTTAGAAATCGGCGTATAACTTTCTGCATCGAAGCTGTTTTGGATTTCCGAAGGTAGTTCATGCGATTTATTATTGATTGGGATTATTGGCAATTTCGTAATTATAACTGTTCGAGCAGCTTCGTCCCAATCAACATTGCAATAAAGTGTTTCTGCTAAATTTCTAACACCAATCAAAGTCCTGTTATTTACTATAACCGGAGTTTGTTCGAGAGGTTTTGTATATTCTTCAGTATATCCGATTGATTTATCCCAAATACTGATTTGCTGTGTTTTGAAATAAATATAGCAATCTTTTTCTAGTGAATATAAATTTAATACAACTTCGGCATCGGTGAGTTTCTCGCTTGGTCCGTAGTATATAACTGTATGCCCCATCGCTTCTGCGACTGCTCTAATCGGTACAAAGACTCGATTATCTATAATCACAGGTACTTGATCGAAAATCACTTCTTGCCCGTCAACTGTAACCTTAATATTGTGTGTTTTGTGTGTGTTTTGTGCCGGTACGCTTATTTGAAAAATCATTGTCATTAGTGGAATTAATACTAAAATTGAAATCTTTTTCATGCTCTATCCCTCCAAAAATTATAATCATTTTATGCATATCAGAGTGCTCTAATATGGACGGATGAGCAATTAAAGATTAATGGCAACCGCCATATTAAGTTATAACTACATGAAAATCACCCCCTTCACAGATGACATTTGTTTTTAAATCATAATTATGGTATAATTAGTCCATGTAAAGGAGCTGATGTTATGCCGCAAATTATTCCAATCAAGGATTTAAAGAAAACAAGTGAAATTTCAGAAAAATGCCGCCAATCGAAAGAACCTGTATTCATAACAAAAAATGGTTATGGTGACATGGTTATTATGAGTATGGAAACTTACGAGCGAACTATGCTTTTAAACGATATATATCGTAAATTAGAGGAAGGCGAAGCTTCCATATCAGCGGACGACGTTATGGACGGGTTCGATTCTATAAAAAGTATCAGGGAAAAACATGACTTATAAAATTATCGTGTCGAAGGACGCTAATAGGGATATTGATGAGATTGTGAGTTATATCGTCCATGAACTCAAAAATACACGAGCTGCTATGTCCTTTCTTGATGGTGTAGAAAAAAGCTACACCGGAATAACCGAAAATCCTTTCATGTACAGCTTATGCAATGATGCTCGGCTGTATAAAGAGGGGTACCGTAAAATTGTCATAAAAAATTATCTTATTTTTTACCGTGTTGATGAAAATCAAAAATCTGTTTTCATCGTCAGAGTACTCTACGGTGCCAGAGATTACAGCAACTTATTTTAATTCGCACAACGCCATGTCTAAAAGTGTGGCGTTGTGGTAAAAAAATTACATAAGTTTTCTAAATATCAAAAAACCAGAACCGACTATTAGTGCCGAAACTATTACATACTTTATTATCTTCATCCATTCACCACCGCCTAATTTATTTCAGATGCGATAACACACCATCGGAGCGTTTGTTTATTTTCTACGCATGTTATGAGGGTTAAAATATTTTCATCTTTGTAATTAAGGTAACTCATATCGTATTCGTTTATCTGCTCTTTATAAACCACTTTGTATGTTCGTTCTCCCTCTGAAGTGGAATACTTGATTTCGTCGCCGATATTTATATCTTTTACAAAATAAAAATGATTTGCCGAACCTCTGTTGTGTCCCAAAAGCGCGAATAGGAATAGGTAAGGTTTTGAAGTCATCTACACCTTTTCCCCTCCTCCGCACCGTACGTGAGGCTTTCGCCTCATAC
>JGI994J12354_10005395_pt1 | contig 11024 bp, 8 predicted proteins | sample IntmicLarv3ML3BL_FD_12354 | JGI IMG/M metagenome (IMG submission 12354) | reverse complement strand
GTAATATGCTAAAGCCAATGCTGGCACGTGGNGAGTTGCATTGNATTGGNGCAACCACCTTGGATGAGTATCGTCAGTACATCGAAAAAGATGCTGCGTTAGAGAGACGTTTTCAGCCAGTTATGGTAGTGGAACCAACCGTGGAGGATAGTATTTCCATTCTTCGAGGCTTAAAGGAACGCTATGAGGTATATCATGGGGTACAGATTACAGATGGGGCTTTGGTCGCAGCNGCAACCTTGTCACAGCGTTATATTTCAGATCGTTTTCTTCCAGATAAGGCGATTGATTTAGTAGATGAGGCTTGTGCACTTATTAAAACAGAATTAGATTCAATGCCAACGGAATTAGATGAATTGCAGCGACGGATTATGCAGATAGAAATTGAGGAAGCAGCACTAAAAAAGGAAACAGATAAGTTAAGTGCGGATCGATTGGAAAGTCTGCAGAAAGAATTAGCTGATTTAAGAGAGGATTTTACGGCGAAAAAAGCACAGTGGGATAATGAAAAAAGCTCTGTTGAGAATCTTTCAAAGCTGCGGGAACAAATTGAGATATTAAATAAAGATATTGAGAAAGCACAGCGCAATTACGACCTAAACCTAGCGGCCGAGTTACAATATGGAGAATTACCAAAGGTACAGGAGGCATTAGCAAAAGAAGAGGATAAAGTAAAGCAGCAAGAATTTCACCTCGTTCATGAAAGTGTTACTGATGAGGAAATTGCAAAGATTATCTCCAGATGGACAGGGATTCCTGTCACCAAATTAACGGAGGGCGAGCGAAATAAGATATTGAACCTTGGTGAAGAATTACATAAGCGTGTTATTGGGCAAGAAGACGGAGTTAGTAAAGTGACAGATGCGATTATCCGTTCAAAGGCAGGAATCAAAGATCCCACCAAGCCTGTTGGCTCCTTTATGTTTCTTGGTCCAACGGGGGTTGGGAAGACAGAATTAGCAAAAGCATTAGCGGTTAGTCTCTTTGATGAAGAACAGAATATGATTCGCATTGATATGAGCGAATATATGGAAAAACATTCAGTATCAAGATTAATTGGGGCACCTCCTGGATATGTTGGATATGAAGAGGGCGGACAGCTAACCGAGGCGGTTCGCAGAAAACCATACAGCGTTGTACTTTTTGATGAAATTGAAAAGGCTCACCCAGACGTTTTTAATGTCTTACTGCAGGTATTGGACGATGGACGTATTACTGATTCGAGGGGGCGAACCATTGATTTTAAAAATACGATTTTGATTATGACTTCTAATATTGGTTCAGAGTTCTTATTAGAGGGAATTGAAGAGGGCGGTACCATCAAACGAGCAGCAGAAGATTTGGTGATGAATCAACTGCGAGGTCATTTTAGACCAGAATTTTTAAATCGTTTAGATGAAATTATTATGTTCAAGCCGTTGTCAAAAGCGGATATCAGTAGTATTATTACGTTGATGATGAGTGATTTAAATAAACATCTAGCAGATAGAGATATTGCATTAGAGCTAACAGAAACAGCTAAGGAATACGTGATAGAGGGTGGATATGAACCACTTTATGGGGCAAGACCATTGAAGCGTTTCTTGCAAAAAAATGTCGAAACATTAGCTGCAAAAATGATTCTTGAGGGCAATATTAAAGCAGGTGATACCATTATTATTGATACTAAAGACGGAGAATTAGTGACCAAAAGGAGAGCGTGTTCATGATACCAAAGGACCCCATAATGTTACTTAGTTATGTAAATACACAGCTACGAGATTTTCATAATAGTTTAGATGAAATGTGTGTGGCGAGTGGAATAGACAAACAAGAATTGACAGAGAAGTTGGCAAGTATTGATTATATTTATGATGAAGAGGTAAATCAATTTAAGTAAAGCAACTATAAAAAGTGCGGAAATAAGCGACTATTTCAGCACTTTTTTGAATCTTTTTTATTGCATAAGTATACAGCTACCATATATAATAAATATGATAAGCAATAACAACTAGCAAAAAAGGAGCGGCCATGAGTGAAAAAATAATTTTATCAAATAAACAAGCAAGGGGACTGATTGAAAAATACGGGTCACCATTATATGTATATGATGAAGAAATTTTACGAAAGCGTTGCCGCGATATCAAAGGAATGTTGAAGTATGAAAAATACTCACCTAATTATTCGACAAAAGCAAATACAAACCTTTCCTTATTGAAGATTGTTAGAGAAGAGGGCTTTACTGTTGACGCAATGTCGATTGGTGAAGTGGAGATAGAGTTAGCGGCAGGCTTTACACCAGCAGAAATTATGTTTAATTCCAATAATGTCACTAAGGAAGAGATGAAGTATTCACATGAAAAGGGAATTATTATGAGTGTGGATTCATTGTCACAGTTAGAAATGTTTGGTGAGATAGCGAAAGGAAGTAAGGTAGCAGTTAGACTGAATCCTTGGATTGGTGATGGACACAATAAAAAGGTCGTTACAGCGGGGCAGGTTAAATTCGGTGTATTATATGAAGAGGCCGACAAGATTAAAGAGATTGCGGCGAGATATGATTTGAAAGTTGTTGGTATTAATCAGCATATTGGATCTTTATTTTTAGAGGATAGTAAATATTTAGCAGCTTGCGAAAAAATGTTAGAGGTTGCAGAAGAATTTGAAGATTTAGAGTCTATCAATTTTGGCGGGGGCTTTGGTGTGCCTTATAAACAGGAGGCAAGACTTGATATTGATGGTCTAGGTAAAAAGCTAGACCAGATGTTAGCAGATTATCAAAGCAGAACGGGCAAAACGCCAACGATTAAAGTCGAGCCAGGGCGTTATATAGTTGCTGAATGTGGAATTCTTTTAGGAACCGTTACCGCAACCAAAGAAGTTTATGGCATAAAATACATTGGGACAGATATTGGCTTTAATGTGTTGATGCGGCCAGTATTATATGATTCACACCATGAAATTGTTATTTATAATGAGGAAAAAGAGCATGCGATTTATAATGTAGTTGGCAATATCTGTGAGAGTGGTGACATTTTGGCAAAGGACCGTGAGTTACCTGTTACATATCGAGAGGATATCATTGGTGTTGAAAATGCGGGGGCTTATGGCTTTGCAATGGCATCTAATTATAATGAGCGTTTAAGACCAGCAGAAATATTGCTTTCTAATGGAGCGGAAAGAGTGATTAGAAGACGTGAAACGATTGAGGATTTAATGCGTCATTTTTAGAATCATTGCTTGACATTGTAAAATCATTATGATAGCTTATATTATAAGTAAAACGCAGTGATGAAGAGAGTACAAATCAAAGGATATTACAGAGAATCCCATAAGCTGAGAGGGGAGATAGAAGATGATTTGGAAGATGGCTTCTGAGTGGTGCACCGAACCATATGGGTTTTTAGTGGCAAGGCTGCAACAGGAATCGCCTGTTATAGCGATACAAGTAGCGATACAAACTATATGAATGCGAATCGTGTGATAGGTGGTGTTTAGATACTTGATGAGGTTCACTTTGTGAAAAGTGAATGAAGTGAAGTGGTAACACGGGTAAACACCTGTCTTCTCAAAAATGAGAAGACAGGTGTTTTGTCTTATGGTAGGACAATATACAACCATGCTACACATTGTTAAGTGAAGACAAAAAGGAGAGAAAAAGAAAATGGAAAATAAAAAGTATTATTTAACAACAGCAATTGCTTATACATCAGGCAAGCCACATATTGGGAATACCTATGAAATCGTGTTAGCGGATAGTATTGCAAGATTTAAAAGAAAACAAGGATATGATGTATTTTTTCAGACAGGAACCGANGAGCATGGTCAGAAAATTGAGTTAAAAGCGGAAGAGGCAGGAATTACTCCCAAGGAATTTGTTGATGGTGTAGCAGGTCAAATTCAAGAAATTTGGGATATGATGAATACCTCTTATGATAAGTTTGTCAGAACGACAGATGTTTATCATGAAAAACAGGTACAAAAGATTTTTAAAAAATTACATGCACAGGGGGATATATATAAAGGTCATTATGAGGGACTTTATTGTACTCCTTGTGAGTCATTTTTTACAGAGGCTCAGTTGACAGATGGCAAATGTCCCGATTGTGGTCGGGCGGTATTGCCAACGAAGGAGGAAGCATACTTCTTTAAAATGAGNAAGTATGCAGAACGTTTAATCGAGCATATTAATACTAATTCAGAGTTTATTCAGCCTGAATCTCGTAAGAATGAGATGATGAATAATTTCTTATTACCAGGATTACAGGATTTATGTGTATCAAGAACCTCTTTTACATGGGGAATTCCTGTTGATTTTGATCCAAAGCATGTAACCTATGTTTGGTTAGATGCCCTTACCAATTATATTACAGGGATTGGATATGATTGTGATGGTGAGCATAGTGAGCAGTTTAAAAAAGACTGGCCAGCAGACTTACATTTGATTGGTAAAGATATCGTTCGCTTCCATACTATTTACTGGCCAATTTTCTTAATGGCACTTGATTTACCCTTGCCAAAGCAGATTTTTGGACACCCATGGTTACTGCAAGGTGATGGTAAGATGAGTAAGTCAAAAGGAAATGTTTTGTATGCAGATGAATTAGTAAGCTTCTTTGGTGTTGACGCAGTGCGCTATTTTGTTCTGCATGAAATGCCCTTTGAAAATGATGGTATCATTTCATGGGAATTAATGGTAGAGCGACTGAATTCAGACCTCGCAAATACACTGGGAAATCTTGTGAATCGGACAATTTCAATGTCCAATAAGTATTTTGATGGAGTGGTGGCAGATAAGGGAGTTATCGAACCAGTTGATGAGGAGTTAAAGAAAGTTGTGCTAGAAACTCCAAAAAAAGTGATTGCCAAGATGGATAAGCTAAGGGTTGCTGATGCAATCACAGAAATCTTTACATTGTTTAAAAGATGTAATAAATATATCGACGAGACCATGCCTTGGGCTTTAGCAAAAGATGAAGAAAAAAAGGAACGTCTAGCAACGGTTCTTTACAATTTAGTTGAGAGCATTTCTGTTGGAGCCTCTTTACTACATTCCTTTATGCCAGAAACTGCGGAGAAGATTCAAAAGCAGCTACATGCAACGCAGCGAGATTTAGAGGATATGAAGATTTATGGTAGGTATGAATCAGGAACAAAAGTAACCCAAACACCAGAAATTTTGTTTGCACGATTAGATATGGAAGAGGTATTAGCGAAAGTAGCAGAGCTTCACAAAGATGAGGAAGAAGAGGTAGGAACGGTCATTGACATTGAACCAAAGGCAGAAGTTACTTATGAGGATTTTATGAAAATGCAGTTCCAAGTAGGCGAAATTATTGCTTGTGAAGAGGTAAAAAAATCAAAGAAACTACTTTGCTCACAGGTTCGCATTGGCAGCCAGATAAAACAGATTGTTTCTGGTATTAAGGCGGATTATAAAGCAGAAGAAATGGTGGGTAAAAAGGTTATGGTACTGGTGAACTTAAAGCCCGCAAAGCTAGCAGGGGTCCTCTCGGAGGGTATGATTCTCTGTGCCGAAGATGAAAATGGCAAGCTAGGAATTGTGGTGCCAGAAAAAGAAATGCCAGCAGGAGCAGAAATTTGCTAAAGTGGTAATTTGTCAAAATAGCAATAGACTAAAATAGCAATGGATTAAAACAAAAATTTACTAAAATAACGATTTGCTAGTAGCAAAGAGTAATGATTGAAAATATAAACAAGAAAGAAATAAGAATGTGAGGAACGATGATATTTGATAGCCATGCCCATTATGATGATGAGGCCTTTGATGAAGACAGAGATACTTTGCTTACTGGTATGCCAGCAGGGGGAGTCTCTCGTATTGTAAATGCTGGAGCGAGTTTTAAAGGGATAGAGGATACAGTTGAATTGACAAAAAAATACGCTTATATCTATGGTGCAGTTGGCGTACACCCTGATGAAGTGGGTTCCATGACGGAGGAAAAGTTAGCTTGGATACGAGGGTTATGCCAGCAGGAAAAAATAGTTGCAATTGGAGAAATTGGGCTTGATTACTATTGGGATAAAGAAAATCATGATTTGCAGAAGCATTGGTTTAACGAACAGTTAGCACTAGCAAAGGAAGTAGACTTACCAGTGGTGATTCATAGCCGTGAAGCAACACAAGATACATTAGAAATTATAAAATGCAATCATGCTGGAACAACAGGTGGTGTGATTCATTGCTTTTCGGGGTCGAGGGAAATTGCGGTTGAGTATATAAAAATGGGATATTATATAGGGGTTAGTGGTATTGTTACCTTTAAGAATGCAAGAATTTTAAAAGAGGTGGTAGCAGAGATACCAATCGAGAAAATTTTAGTGGAAACAGATTGTCCATATTTAGCGCCAACGCCGTTTCGTGGAAAGCGCAATTCTTCGCTATTCATCTCATATATTCTTGATGTGATTGCCGAGCTTAAGGGACTTTCTAGAGATTATGTAGAAAAGATGACCTATGATAATGCAATGAAGATGTACCGCATAATGGCAGAATGAGAGGGGTAATGGAGAAGCTATCAAATCCACAAAAAACAATAGAAGTAATTCAAAAATACCAATTTGATTTTCAAAAGAAGTTTGGACAGAACTTTCTGATAGATAGTCATGTATTGGATAAAATTATTGCCTCAGCCAATATTACAAAAGATGATTATGTATTGGAAATTGGACCAGGTATTGGAACAATGACCCAGTATTTATCAGAAGCTGCGAACAAGGTGGCGGCAGTTGAGATTGACGGAGCCTTGATTCCGATTTTGCAAGAAACATTAAAGGACTATGAGAATGTAGACATCATTCATTCGGATATACTAAAGCTGGATATTAATAGGCTCGTACAGGAAGAGAATGATGGAAAACCAATTAAGGTGGTTGCAAACCTACCATATTATATTACAACACCAATCATTATGGGATTGTTTGAAAGCTATGTACCTATTGAGAGCATTACCGTTATGGTTCAAAAAGAGGTTGCACAGCGTATGCAGGCAGGGCCAGGAACAAAGGACTATGGGGCATTGTCACTGGCAGTGCAGTATTATGCAAAACCATATATTGTTGCAAATGTTCCGCCAAATTGCTTTATGCCAAGACCAAAGGTCGGCAGTGCTGTGATTCGTTTGACAAAATATAAAGAGCCACCTGTTAAGGTGGCTGATGAGTCATTATTATTTAAAATCATTCGTGCATCGTTTAATCAACGTCGTAAGACCTTGCAAAATGGGCTTAATAATTCGCCCGAAATTCCATTTTCCAAAGAAGTGATTACAGCATCAATTGCTACGCTTGATGTGTCACCAAGTATTCGAGGAGAAGCGTTAGTGCTAGAGCAGTTTGCAGCTTTAACAAATTATTTTGTTGCACAAAGCAATTAAACTTCCTCGGTAAATTCATCTTCGATGATTTCCTCCTGCGGAATATAGTTATCGAAAATCCGAACAAAAATATAAGCATTGATTAGTGCGGTTAATGAGAAACCAGCTAAGAACCAAACCAAAGAACCATAGACAAAGACTTCGGGAATGAGCATAGTGATAATCGTTGGCACGAAAGTGACGATTACTAACAAAATGGTCCAAGGCAAGTGGCGAATAGCCATTAGCACAGCATTTTTAAAGGTATTTTTAATACTATTTTCAAATTTTGCAAGAATCGGAAAAATGTAAGAAACAGTCATTGCATATACAAAGGAAACCGCATATAGAATGTATCTCATTATTTTCATAAGACTATCATCACTCATATTGTTGGTGATGATAAAGTCAATGACAAGAATAACTCCAGTAATTAGTACGATAAGCCAAATAATTGTTGACTGCTTAAAGTTTTCTTTAAATGATTTGAAAAAGCCTTTAATAATATAAGATTCTTCATTTCTAGCCATTTTTAAAGTAACATAGTTTAGTGCAGTAACAGAAGCACCAATTGTTACAATGGGAATACAGCAAAGAAGAAAAATAAGATTTAGCATTACCAAGTCGGCAACCCTTGACATAACAGTGAAAAATTTACTATCCATACTAAAAAAGCGACCCATGTGAACACCTCATTTGTTTTTCTTTTTATTATAGGGGATTCTACTGTAAAATGCAAATAAAGAAACAATAAAAAATCTTTGGTTTAAATAATATTTTGATGTATTTGAATATCGAAAACGAGGTAGAAGATGTTGATTATTGAAAGTATTTATTATTTCATGTATAATCAAAGGGAAAGTGAGAGGTGGAGATAGTGTCAAGTAAGCTATGAAAAGCTGGAGTTAAAGAAACAGGCTCAAAATAGAACCTTAAAAATGTAGGTATATAAAGGGAGATAAGGAAATGAGTGATACAGAGAGAAAACAGCGAAAAAAAATATTTACGATGATTTATGTGGCTATCTTAATTGGAGCAGCCGCATTTTTCTTTATTGCATATAAAATAGAAATACCTATGCCTGTGTTTATTGGTGCGGTGACGGCAATTTTAGTGATTTTTTGGACGATGATGGATATTGTAGAGCCACGTTTAATGCATGATTTAGAGGAGTTAACCCCAGCTAGGAAAACAGCTTATTTTAAGTATGTAGGTTTGGGTGCAGCAGGATATGCAGCCCTTGGTTACTTTGTGATTATGATGGGCGAGGGCGGTGATATGGCTATTTGGGGTGCTGTAATTTACGCATTAGCCATTAGAATGAAGAACCAATTTCGCTTAGAGTATCGTGGATTAAAAGAGGAAGAATAATGGATTTATTTGATTATGTAAGAGAAAATAAAATGGAAAAAGAATCTCCGCTAGCTTCTAGGATTCGACCACAAAGCCTAGATGAGGTAGTGGGGCAACAGCATATTATTGGTAAGGATAAACTATTATATCGAGCGATTCAGGCAGATAAATTAAGCTCGATTATTTTTTATGGTCCGCCAGGGACAGGCAAGACGACACTGGCAAAGGTAATTGCCAATACGACCAGTGCCCAGTTTAAGCAAATTAATGCAACAGTGGCAGGCAAAAAGGATATGGAAGAAGTGGTGAAAGGTGCCAAAGAAAGTCTAGGAATGTATGGGAAACAGACGATTCTTTTTGTGGACGAAATTCACCGTTTTAATAAAGGTCAGCAGGATTATTTACTACCGTTTGTTGAGGACGGTACTTTAATTTTGATTGGTGCAACGACTGAAAATCCCTACTTTGAGGTTAATAGTGCGCTAATTTCAAGGTCAATTATCTTTCAGCTTTATGCTCTTGAAAAGGAAGATATTAAGGCATTGATTGAACGAGCTGTATATGATCTTGAACGAGGGATGGGGGCGTATGATGCCATAATTGAAGATGATGCAAAAGAGTTTTTGGCGGATATCGCAAGCGGTGACGCAAGAGCAGCACTGAATGCGGTGGAGTTGGCGATATTAACAACCGCAAAAGCAGAAGATGGGAAGATACATTTAACCTTAGATATAGCGGCAGAGTGTATTCAAAAAAGAGTGGTTCGTTATGATAAAGGCGGAGATAATCACTATGATACGATTTCGGCCTTTATTAAAAGTATGCGTGGTTCGGATCCTGATGCAGCAGTGTACTATTTGGCAAGAATGTTATATGCTGGGGAAAGTGTGACGTTTATTACACGGCGGATTATGATTTGTGCGGCAGAAGATGTTGGTAATGCGGATCCACAGGCATTGCAGGTTGCGGTGGCAGCAGCACAGGCGGTAGAGCGAGTAGGTATGCCAGAGGCACAGATTATTTTATCACAAGCAGTTACCTATATTGCGACAGCACCAAAGAGTAATGCTGCTTGTAATGCTATTTTTGCAGCGAGTGCAGCAGTGAAGCATACAAAAGCAACCATTCCGCCTTATCTGCGTGATGCACATTATAAGGGGGCAGCCAAGCTAGGTCATGGTGTTGGTTATGAGTATGCACATGATTTTCCTAAACATTTTTCGAAACAGCGATATTTGCCTGAAGAATTGGGTGACGAGAGATTTTACCAGCCAAGTGAGAATGGTTATGAGAGGGATATAAAGGCACATATGAAGTGGTTAAAGGAATAAAAAGGTAGGCAGCAGTGCTCGTTCAATTGAAAAAGCACTCGGTGCAGCGAGTCTGCAAGTAGACACGTTATTCTGAAGCAGAACAACAAACTAGCAATATGTTAACTTTAAAAACAAATCAAGAAATATAAAAGCAATATGCAAATAATACTTGCGTTTTTGAGATGAAAGTGATATGCTGTAATCAAAGCATATTTTCTTTTGATAATGTAATTTATCGTCTAGGCAATCCTGCCATCTTATTATTCAAATCATCATTTCAGAAAATCCATGCTTAAACTATCAGAATAAGCAGGAGTCTTTGAAATGAGACCTCTGGCAATGAAAAGGAGGAATTTAATAATGAGTGAGCAAGAGTTGTTAGGCTATCCAAACAGGCAGTATAAGGACCGATTATTTCGAAAGATATTTAATGATAAGGAAAAATTATTAAAACTATGTAATGCGGTGAATGGGACAGATTACAAGAATCCTGAAGAGGTCGAAATAAATACGATTGAAAATGCAATTTATATGGGAATCAAGAATGACCTCTCTTTTTTGTTTAGCTTTTCCTTGCATTTATATGAGCACCAGTCGAGCGTTAATCCAAATATGCCGCTGAGGGGCTTGTTTTACATAGCGAGATTACTGGAGAAATCCATCGGTTGGAAATCAATTTATGCAAATAAATTAATAAAGATACCAATGCCCAGAATTGTTGTTTTTTATAATGGAGTAGATGAGCAGCCAGAACGACAGGTTTTGTATTTATCAGAGGCATATATCCAAGCAGATGATGAGCCAAAGGTAGAGGTTCCAGTTTTGATGTTAAACGTGAATTATGGAAAAAACAAAGAAATGATGGAACAGTGTAAGGAGCTTAGAGACTATGCAATTTTTGTTGATAAGGTGCGAAATTATGCAGCAGATTTTGGAATAGTGGTGGCAGTTGATTTAGCAGTCGAGGAATGTATCAAGGAAGATGTTATGACAGAGTTTTTAT
>JGI994J12354_10005394_pt1 | contig 11024 bp, 8 predicted proteins | sample IntmicLarv3ML3BL_FD_12354 | JGI IMG/M metagenome (IMG submission 12354) | reverse complement strand
TGTTTCTTTAAAAGCTACATCTAAGGCGCTGTTTAAGTCGCCTATATTTGAAACTCTAAAGCCTTTTGCACCAAATGCCTCTGAAAGCTTAACAAAATCCGTTTTCCGCTCTAATATGGTTGCCATATAGTGATTGTCAAAAAAGAGGCCTTGCCATTGACGAATCATTCCTAAAACACCATTATTTAAGATAACTACAACCAAGGGAAGTTTTTCGCTTACAGCAGTAGCTAATTCGTTTAAGTTCATACCGAAACTGCCGTCACCTGTAAAGAGAACCGCTTTTTTACCTGTTGCCATTGTTGCACCGATTGCAGCGCCCATACCATAACCCATTGTTCCCAGTCCGCCACTGGTAAGGTGGGTTCTTGGTGCTTTAAAGTTATAATATTGAGCTACCCACATTTGATGCTGTCCAACATCTGTTGCAATGATTGTTTCGGGTGAGGCTTTTTTGTTTACAGCCTCAATAACTTCCCATGGCATTAGGATATTATCAGAACTTTTTGCTATTTGAGAATTTCTTTTAAATTCTTCTACAGTGGAAATCCATGCAGCGTTATTTTTCTTTTCAGAATTATGAGCCAAATAAGAAAGGGCTGTGCCTAAATGACCTTGTATTGCAAGGGTTGCATCAATGTTTTTGCCATGTTCTGCAGGGTCAATGTCAAGGTGAATAATATTTGCCTGCTCTGCAAATTTTTGCTTGTTACCTGTTGCTCTTTCTGTAAAGCGCACGCCTGCGGCGATAATTAAATCAGCAGAACTGACAGCTTTGGTGGCAGCATATCTTCCATGCATTCCGCACATACCTAGGTATTTTGGGTGCTCACAGCTCATGGCAGTAAGTCCCATCATACTAAAAGCAACATATGCGTCTAGTTTTTCAGCCAATTCAAGTAATTCTTTGTAGCAGTCTCCGTTTAAAATACCGCCGCCACAGTAAATGATAGGGCGCTTACTTTCTTTTATAATAGGTAGTGCCTGCGTCAAGAGGGTTTCCGAAGGATGTGGNTCAGGCGTTTTTTTTACTTTGCCTAAAACCTGGTATTCGGTTACATCTAATTGAATATTTTGGGGTATGTCCACAAGAACAGGACCCGGTCGCCCACTTTGGGCAATCTTAAAGGCTTCCCTTAAGGTAAAGGCAAGGTCAGCTATATCTTTAACAAGAAAGCTGTGCTTTGTTACAGGAAGAAAAAGTCCTATAGAGTCAAGTTCTTGAAAACTATTAGTGCCGATAATATCTAGCGGAACGCTCCCTGTTATGGCAACTAATGGTATAGAGTCTGCGTAGGCAGTGGCAATTCCTGTTATAAGATTGGTTGCACCAGGGCCTGATGTGGCAAGGCAAACCCCGACTTTACCGCTTGAGCGACTATATCCATCAGCCGCATGGCTGGCGCCTTGTTCGTGAGCGGTGAGTACATGGGTTATTCGATTTTGATTTTTATAAAGCTCATCATAAATGTTAAGAACTAGACCGCCAGGGTAACCAAAGACGGTTGTTATTCCCTGTTCTACTAGTGTTTCGATTAAAATTTGGCATCCATTTAACTGCATTTGTTTTTTCCTCCTTGGTGTTATTTAATATAAAAAAAGGCTGCCAGCGTTTTACGCTGGACAGCCTTTAAGGTCAATAGTTTATATTCCCCTTTGTTAAACCGCATCCATTTTCGCAAACCACTTTTTATCATCACAAATAGCCTCATTAATAGTAATGACGCTGACGATAAGTAGTAGTATGTAGTTTGCTATAAAGTTTAGACTTGGCATACGAAGTTCTCCCGAATTGATAAATTTAATATTTTCGTAGCTTAAACCAAAAAGACTTTTTTGTCAAGGTCAAAATTAATTTTATAGCAAATCGGAGTAAAAAACGCATGAATTAGATTAAAAATTCCTTAAAATTTAAAAAATATGGGAACTTTTTTGAAAATATAGTGTATAATTACTTGAGGAACATTTGGGTGTTAATAAAATAAGGAGGTAATTAAGATGAACAGGAGAAAGGTTCTGGCGATTGTAGTTGCCGTAGCAACATTTATGGGCAGTGTCCCTGCAATGGCAGCAAGTTTTACAGATATTAATAATGTTCCATGGGAAGGTGCAAAAACATATATAAACTCTGTTGCAGATGCAGGTCTTATGATAGGGGATTATGATAATAAAGGCAATATAGTATTTAGGGCAAGAGACGGGGTGTCTTATTGCGAAACAATGCAGTTAGTATATACATTAGCGCAAAAAACAACAGGCGAATCTGTTACAAGCACAGTTCAAAATAAATGGACAACAGTAATGAGTGGATATAAAATTCCTGATTGGGCACAACCAGCAGTGGCTTATGGCCTTGAAAATGGAATAGTGACAATTTCAGATATACCAGGTTTTGTTAATGCGTCAGGCAGTGCTACAGTTAGAGCGACAAGGCAAGATGTTGCTATAATGTTTGGACGGGCACTTAAAGATTTTGGCACACTTAACTCTAACCCGGTTCTTAAGTACAATGACCGTGCTTCCGTAAGCTCAACAGCGGTGGCATATGTTGATTTGCTTACAAACTTAAATATATTAACAGGTGATGATTTAGGGAATTTTAATCCTAAAAACTCAATTAATAGAGCAGAAATGGCGGCAATGGTTTTAAGAACTTTTGAACTTATGAAAACAGGTCAAACTAAATCTGTAAATGGTACTGTAACAGAAGTTACATCTTATGGAACAAGTACAATACTTAGCATATATGACGGAAAGACTACAGTGGCGCTTTCAGGAACAGAGGCTACACCTGTTTTGGAAGGAAGTTCAAGAATACTTCTATCTACAGTTAAAAAAGATGATGTAGTATTAGTTTCATATTCTGGAACAACTTTACAGTCGGTGCTTATAACATCAAGAGGAACGACTACAAATACAACCCAAAGCAAAGCGGAAGAAGTTAAGGGAACTTTTGTTAGTAGCACTGATTACAGTATTAGAATAAGAGTAAACAGTTCAAATAAAACATATGAATTTTTAGATGATGATTATAGAAGTGTAAACTTTTATCAAGACGGTAAGACAGTCACATATTCAAGGTTTGAGAGGGATGCGGATACAACATCAACAATTGTTCTTACTCTGGATAAAAATGGATATGTTACAAAAGCAGATATGACAAATGTTCTTTCGGGTACATTTGTAAGTATAACATCAACAGATATAAGGCTAAGAGTTGACGGTTCAAATAAAACATATGACTTTAAAAATAGTAAATCTGGCGATGTAACATTTAAGGTTAGTGGAACAACAAAGACATATAACCAGTTTAGGACAGCGGCATCCAATGGAAGCAAGGTTGAATTTACACTTAATTCAGATGATGAAGTAGTAGAAATTAACCTTGTTGAAGGAGAAACAACTGGAACTTTTGTTCAAATAAGTACAAGCGCGCTTAGACTAAAAGTAGATGGTTCAAATGTAAATTATAACTATCCTGACGATGATTATAGAGAAACTGATTTCTATATAAACAATAGCCTAAAGTCATATCAGGATTTTAAAAAGACAGCAGAATCAGGGGATGAGATCACTATAGAACTAGACAAAGATGACTGTTTATCTAAAGTTTATCTTGGAACAAATAGCTCAAGCGGTGATGCAGAAGGAAAATTAACAAAGATATATTCAAGTAGAATAACTGTTGACGGAAAAACATATTACTTTAATAAAGACGATATAGACCAGTGCAATATTAGTATCACTGACGGTACATCAAATTCAAAAATCACGGATTATGATGATTTAAAAGATGCTTTTAATGATGACAAGATAATTTATGGTATAGTTACACTTAATTCCAGTGACAAAATAACAAAGCTTGAAGGATATGTTATGGAAGTAAGAGGAGAAATGACGGGACTTCTTACAGATAAGTCTGGAAATGGAAACTATGTTAGACTAAGAGGCGAAGATACCAGAAGTACATTTACCTATTACTTTAATGAAAGTGATGTTAATGTTTCAATGGACAGTAACTATTCAAACAGTATGACTGGTTTGAAAAATGCGCACAATAGTAATGATGTTGATAAAATATATGTAATATTGACTATTAATAAAAATGGTTACATAGAAAAAATAGACGGTAATTGCAACTAAAGTCAGAGCGTGGGTGTTTGGCTCGAAGTTATTTGATATAGCAGAGTGACACATTTAAAAGCTGTGTTTTAGTGGGAGTATAGCTAAAATATGTGGACTATTTTATAAAAAGATAAAAGCTACTGCAAAAATATTTTGCAGTAGCTTTTTATTGCAAGAAAATCAATGACTATGACAATGGTACTGAAAAAATTATCAAGAAAAAGCATCTTTCGATACAAAAAGAGAAAAGTACTAATCAGATTGTGTAGTTGAGTGGAAAAAAGTAAAACTTTTGCTACCATGCAGGGTTAAAAAGCAAAAGGAAGGTCATTCAAATGGAAGGCGATAACAGTTTAGTACATACGAAATGGAACTGGGAGCTATGCTATAGAGGGTATTAATGAAGTATTATGACAGTTGGTTTATTTGTGGTGAAAGGGTAGATTTTGCGGAAAGGGGTGATGTAATATATCAAATGAAAGGGTGGAAAAGAACAATGTAATATATCAAATGACATATCGGAAAAATGGGGGCAACATCAATACCTCTTTTTTTCAGATGTTTTATTTCTTTAATCGTACTTTCGGACATCATACTTTAACTTTCCATTGTGCGGTACAGGCTCGTTTGCCAAAGCTTATAAAAAATAAAGTTTTAAAAATATGATTATTGCGTTGCTGATATTTTTGGAAACCTAAAGGGACAGGATAAAAGTGTACTGCCTGTGTGGAAATTCAGATAAGAGGAGCTGACCGCTGAAAAAATAGTTTGTATTGTAAGTTTTATCGCCGAAAATATGAAGTTTGGAAGTGGAAATTACTCAAAAGGGGATGTGTATGCTGGACATTGGCACAGCTAAAAATAAAAAGTCGCAATCCTTTATATACCAAGTCTGAACACGTTATACGTGAGCACGGTTGAAAATAAACAAGTCGAATCTCTTATACACCAAAGCCGAACCTGTTGTGCATTAGTATAGCTGAAATAAACCTGTTGTAAAAAAACGAAGATAATCTTCACGACTCAGTTACTATAGCACAAATTGAAAAAGGGAGCTGACAAACTAGGGTTGAAGTGCATCCCAAAAAGTTAGACATAAACTAACAAACATTTAGAGGCGTATTTTATTGTGTCAAAATATTCATATGAAGAAAAGCTAGAAGCAGTATTAAGCGTAATTGATGCGGGAATGTCACTAGCATATAGTGCAAAAATTCTTGTGACATCAAGAGAGTAAGTTCGCCGTTGAGCAAAAACGTTATGAACAGTTCAGTTTAGAAGGGCTATTGGTAAAATGAGGTTCATATGCCGACAAATTTGAAGTTTCTGTTATAAAATATCTGCATGACAATCATGTCTGCCGAAAAGTTCTTTTTATTATCATCTGAAACAGATTAAAAGACCAGACTAAGTACAGAGAAATCAAAGATATAATTAAGCAAATTCTTCGTGATAACAAGGGATGTTGTGGGCATAAACGCATTATTTTGAAATTGCGTAATAGAGTATATGTTATAAATCACAAAACTGTTCAGAAACTTTTAAAGGAATGTGGTCTAAAATGTGAAATTAGAATAAGAAAATATCGCTCTTATAAAGGGGCGATAGGGAAAGTTGCATTAAATATCTTGAATAGAGAGCTTATCTTGCCAAACCCAAACCCAAAATGGGTAACTTATGTAACAGTGTTTTCTCTCTATGATAAAAGGGTATATCTCTAATCCATTCTTGATTTATTCAATGATAAGATTGTAAGCTATAACCTTTCATTGCTTACAGCAGACTATGGATATGTTAGGTAAAGCATTTGCTAAAATACCAGATACAAATGCCTTAGTATTGCATTCGGCTTAAGGGTGGCAATATCAAATGAAACGATACCAGTATTGTCTCAAAGAAAAAGGCATTATACAAAGAATGTCCCCAAATGGTGATTATTTGGATAATGTAGCTATGGAGAATTTCTTCGGATTACTAAAGAGATAAATGTATTACAAGCGTAAATTCAAATTAGCAGAACACTTAATGATAGAAATAGAAACTTATATAGAGTATTATAATAACAAGAGAATTAAGTGTAAACTAAAAGGACTGAGTCCTATGTAGTACAGGTTTCAGCCTTCGATAGTTGCTTGATTAATCGGTTAACTGGGGGGTACTTCAGATTTGTAGGCGTCCTTTTTTGCTCTGTTTTTTATTTGCGTTTTGGCAAAATTACAATCAGTTCCTTTATTGTAGTTTCCATATCATTATAATTTATAGAAACTACTTATAACTTACTAAACCTTATATCTTTTTCAAGTTTTATAAGTTGCCCACTTTTAGTGAATTTTCCTGCTTTTAAATAATTATCTATATTAAAATCACATAGTTTTAGACGCTTTTCCTAATTTGAATATAGGATACTCATACAGTATAGTTATTTGATAATCTCATTAGCTTAAACGGTGTCATTGCTTCCTCTTAATATTCTTATCTTAATAATGGGTATACTTTATTATACCGCTGACCAAAATGACTATCGGAAAAAAATCTTTGCATATTTTCATAAAAAGACATGCTTTCTTTTAACAATATGCGTTGAAAGGGTACTTTTTGAAACATAATTCTGTTTACAGTAGAAACATCATGAGACATATGCCACCTGTTGCCACCAGAACAAGAAATATACCAGTAATATAACCGCCCTTGTAAATCAGTATATGAGGAATATTTGGCTTTTTGGGTAGGTAAGATATTTCAACAGTCTCGCCCACTTTATTGCCATAATACATGCCTACTACCCCTATCATATCATGTATGCCTTCAATTTTCTCTCCATTTTCCAAGAGATAGGAAATTTTAACTGCTGCCCATTTTCCAGACATGTTCACACCTACAATAACACCTGTAGTTTTTATACCAAAATGTTTAATTCTTATTTGTCGGATTATGCTTACAAGCCCAACTGCAAGAAGGAAGGCTGTTAATCCAAGGGCAAATGGATCCCACTGGTAGGGCACCGAAACAAGGGTCGCTGATATAAACTTTTGAAGCAATTCATAGGAAACCCCTTCTTCACCACGCAGTGTAATTACATAAATATATCGGTAATTCAGTTTACAAAATGCTGTAATAGATGTTTCCGTTTTTGTTTCACCATACACCAAGCTACATACTTCGAATGTACCAAGTTCTGTTGTTATATCGGGCAATTTCTCAAAAAAAGTGGTATCTGGTTCACTTTCCTTTATCCACAAATAGGTGGATTCATGTGCTTTTTCTTGTTCTTTCATTGAAGATTGCTCTATTTCTAGCACGACCTGAACATCATCCACTGATGACATAATATAATAGGGCTGTTGCAGTTTTACCGAGATCCACTCCGATGGCAGATCAACAGTTAATTCGATACCATTTGCAGATAATGTCACTATCTGGGACGTTGCATGGACTTTTTGTGACACAGTACATATAATGAATACCGCCAACATCAGGCTGAAAACTTTGCCAATGTGCGTCGAATATATTTTTTTCATCAAAGTCTCTCCGTTCTTTTTATTTATTTCAATCTATAACGAAATTCTTTCTTTGTATTCTTCGCCCCATTTCCACATAGCGTCATGGACTGATTTTAGGCTAAATCCAAGCTCAGTCAATGAATATTCCACATGTGGTGGCACCTCTGCATATATTTTTCGAGTGATAAGACCTCTTTCTTCCATAATACGAAGGTGCTGTGTCAGCACTTTCTGGGATATTCCGTTAAGGGATTTTTTCAATTCTCCGAATCGCTTTGTACCTGTTAGAAGTTCCCGCACGATAAGCAGTTTCCACCTGTCACCCATTAATACTAATGCGGTTTCAACAGGGCAAGCAGGCAGTTCATATTGTTTTAACATATCTATCTCCTAATAGTTTCTATAAAGACACTATAGTACTTTAAGGTGCCTACTATACATTGTATCCTAATGCAATTATTATAATATTAGAGAAACGAAAGGTCAATCATCAATAAAATTTTAGGAGGAGTTAAGTATGAAGGATGTTGTAAACTTTTTAACAGAAAACCCTGTACAATTTCTTGCCACAGTTGGGCGTGACGAAAAAGCGAAATGTCGTCCCTTTATGTTCTGTTTTGAAAAAGATAATAAGTTATGGTTTTGCACCAATAGCACAAAAGATGTATATAAGGATATTCAAGTAACGCCACAGGTTGAACTGTCTGTTTCCAGCCCAACCTATGCATGGATACGTTTAAGTGGTAAAGCTGTTTTTGAGAACAATTTAATAGTTAAAGAAAAGTGTATGGAAAATCCAATTGTTAAGGGGCAGTACCAAACCGCTGATAATCCGATTTTTCAGGTTTTTTACCTTGAAGATGCAAGGGCGGTTATTGCTGATTTTTCAGGCAATCCAGCCAAGGAATACATATTATAAAAAGTCGCTACAAAATGAACAGCATATAGTGAATGTTATGTAAATGATAATGTGCAAGGTGTAATAAAAGAGTCCTTACAAAGCAAACAGCACCCCTTTTGATAGTCAGTATATTATACTGTTTAATCTTAGGAGTGCTGTTTGTTTTGTGCAATGGGTACAGATTAATTATTTTAAAGAACATCTACTGCTATTTTTCCTACAACTTTTCGTACATTATCGCAACCGTCTTTTTTACAAAGAGGTCTATGTATATCCTCTGGGAAAAGAATTGCAAAGTCACCGTTGCGTAGTGTAACAAAAGATTCGTTCTTTACATCACTGTAGAAAATAATGTCTTTTTCGTCCAGCAAATCTTCATCAATAGTTACATTGTCGCTTAGACACGCAAAGCCAATGTCCTCAATTCCTTCAATCATAAATTGTATATCGATATATTTTTTATGAGCCTCTGCTCTTCTTTCGTGAGCAGGAGAAGTTGTTGAGTTGTTTAGCAGTATAAAAATGTCGTTTCCGTCAATAGGGTGGCGACCAAGCTCCATTTTGGAGAAATCTGTTGTTGCAATAAAATCAAGAACTTTCAAAATTGCAGGAGAATAAATACTTTTTGAACGGGGAAGAGAAATATTCGAGTAAATCATGTGCTCAGCTCCTTTACATTTTTTCTAGGCAAATTATAATGCCTAGATTTTTAAGTATATTGTGGTTTTCATCTATATAGGGTAAGAACAGAACAAGAGAATGTTCGAAAACACTCTCTTGTCGTATATTTCTTTAATTTATTTTCGGTTTAAATCAACTTCGGTAAATTTAATTTTTATTTTAGTTTGTTCCCCTAATTACTGTAACGATATCAGCAATCATTTTATCATCTTCTTCAAGAAGAGCTCTAAAATCGTCTAATCCGCTGAATACAGGGTCTGCGAAAGATGCTGCACAATATTCTGCATATCTTTCAGTTTTGGTAGCTACTTCAATAGCATCAGCCAATTGTTGTTGAATTCTTGCATCAACGCCCTTAGGCATCCAGTAACCTTGCTTGTTTGTGAAAACAAGATCGTATCCAAGTTCTACCATAGTTGGAACATCAGGATATTCTTCTGGTCTTTCTGTACCGGTTGTTGCAAGGAGTTTGAAGTCGCCGGATTCAACATATCTGATAGAGTCTAATGCTGTAGAGAATCTAACGTCAACTTGTTTTCCAAGATGAGCTGTTAAGCTTTCAGCACCACCAGCAACGCCGATAGTTTTGAATACGTCATTTCCGATATCAGCAGCCATGTAGAAAGCTTCTTGTGCAAGGTGAGTAGAGTTGCCTACACCACTGTGACAGAAGATAACTTTGCCAGGGTTTGCTTTTGCATATTCAAGAAGTTCTTCAACAGTGTCATATGGAGCATCAGCAGATGCAACAAGTAAGTTTGGAACTTCGATTACTTGAGCAAGTGGATCAAGATCGAAAACACTGTAAGGGATACCACCCATTTGATATTGTGACTGGAATGAAAGTGTTTGCCAGAACATGATTGTATGGCCGTCAGCTTCAGATTCCATAGCAGCTTTTATACCTTCTGCTCCGTTTGCGCCAGTGATGTTAACAACGATCATTGGTTGAGAGAACAATTTTTCTTCTGTAATAACGTCAGTAAGAAGTCTTGCATTTAAGTCACTGAATCCTCCGGCAGAAACAGGGATAATAACACGCAGTGGCTTTGTTGGAAACTTGATAGTCTCTTCTTGCTGAGTATCACCAGATGAAGATACTCCGCTAGACTGGTTTGATGTAGAACTTGGTGTACAGCCTGTAAAAGCAAGAGCCATAACCAAGAGCATTGAACTAATAAATAGCATTTTTTTTGATTTCAATCCCATTTAAACACACTCCTTAAAATTATTGTCACATTTGGACAGTTATTATTATATGTATTGTAAGCTGAAATGCTACACACCATATAACATAACTACAGTTTAGCATATTGTTATGATTTCTTCTAATAGGTTTTAAGATATAGAGACAATAACTAAGAACCTATTATGTAGTTTTGCGAATTTTACCTACGTTATGGGAGTGTATATTGAGATACCTATATGAAAAAAACTATTGTTTCTATATGGTAATATCTATTGGTTTAATTATTTTCTAGGTGGTAGAATATTTTTCATAAGGTACGGTATGGTTACATAAATAAGAACAGGTGTATCGGCTTTTTAGGAGACAAACAGAGAATTTTAAAACTTAGAAGGAGTTGATTTTATGAACAATGCATTTTCTTTAAAAGAGAAGATTAAAAACAAAGAAGTGGTAATTGGAATGTTCACAAAGTTCAATAATATGACTGCAACTGAATTAATTGGCAATGCAGGGTTTGATTTTATTATTGTTGACATGGAACATGCTAATTTTTCTTTCTACGATTTGGAGAACATTATACGAGTAGCGGACGGTTGCGGAATGAGCAGTGTTGTTCGTACATGTTATG
>JGI994J12354_10005393_pt1 | contig 11025 bp, 10 predicted proteins | sample IntmicLarv3ML3BL_FD_12354 | JGI IMG/M metagenome (IMG submission 12354) | reverse complement strand
CCTGTACCGCCCACCATTTTTTTAGAATAATGAAGCATACTATCTCAGCATTAGTCGAAAATAAATTTGGTGTACTTGCGAGAGTAGCGGGTATGTTCAGCGGTCGCGGATTCAATATCGAAACTTTAAATGTAGGCCCTGTTAACGACGGTAAATATTCTAGAATCACTGTGACCGTTAAGGACGATAGAAATTCTGTTGAACAATGTGTTCATCAATTGTCGAAACTCGTAAACGTTTTGGAAGTTATCGATTTTTCTATGTCAGAAACTTTTGTGTCTCGCGAGTTGGCTTTGCTGAAAGTCAAATATACAGAAAAAAATCGCGAAGAAATTTTGAGTGTTGTAAAAAAATTTAACGCTAAAGTCGCTTGTTCAGGAAAAAATACAATGATTGTTGAAATCAATGATGAACCTGCAAATGTAGAGGCTCTGTTAGTCTCGCTCAAAAAATTTAATATATTAGAAATGGCAAGAACAGGCGCCCTCGCCCTAGATTGCGATAATAAATAAAAAAATTTTAATCTTAACAAAAGAAAAATAATGCCAGCAAAAGTATACACAAGCAAAGATGCGGATATGAAAGTCCTCAAAGGCAAAACTCTAGCAGTCATAGGCTACGGCTCACAAGGTCACGCTCATGCTCTTAACTTAAAAGACAGTGGCTTGAAAGTCATTATAGGTCTCTACCCTAAGAGTAAGTCTGTAGACGTCGCAAAAAAACAAGGCTTTGAAGTTCTCCCAACTGCAGACGCAGTTAAGAAAGCTGACGTCATTATGATTGCAGTACCTGATATGAAGCAAGCGGCTGTGTATGAAAAAGACATCGCGCCTAATTTGTCAAAAGGTAAAACAATTCTCTTTACACACGGTCTCGCAATCCACGGCAAATTGATTAAAGCACCTGCCGGTGTTAACGTAATTATGGTTGCTCCTAAAGGACCAGGTCACGTTGTGCGCTCACAATACGTAGAAGGTAAAGGCGTTCCTGCTCTTATCGCAATTGAACAAGGTGATAAAGTTCTCGCAAAGAAAATCGCATTGGCTTGGGCTTGCGGAATCGGTGGTACACGCGCAGGCGTTATCGAAACAACTTTCAAGGAAGAAACTGAAACAGACCTCTTCGGCGAACAAGCAGTTCTCTGCGGCGGCGCATCAGCATTGGTAATGGCTGGTTTCGAAACTTTGGTAGAAGCTGGATATCAACCAGAAATGGCATACTTTGAATGCTTGCACGAACTCAAACTCATCGTTGACTTGATGATTGAAAGCGGTGTATCTGGAATGCGTTTCTCAATTTCTGAAACAGCAAAATACGGCGATATTACTCGTGGTCCACGTGTTATCACAAAGGATACTAAAAAGAATATGTCTAAGATTCTTAAAGAAATCCAAACTGGTAAATTCACAAAAGAATGGATTGCTGAATATAAGAAAGGTTTGCCAAATTATAAGAAACTTTTGGCAGCTGGCGAAAAACATCAAATCGAAAAGACAGGTCAACGCCTGCGCTCTTTGATGCCTTGGGTTGCTAAGAAAAACCTCAAAGGCGTTCAAGCTTCTTACTCATCTAAGTAATTATAGAAGTAAATTTATTTTAAAAAGGGCATTTTATTAATAAGAATTCTTATTAAATAAAATGCCCTTTTTGTATATGTTTATTTTCTCTATTTATTATTGCGAAACTCTTTCTTTGCAGGGCATTGCCCTACAACCCAGCAAAGGCTTGCTCCGCCTTTGCAAACCGAGGCAAGTGCGACTTGCAGCGAAGAGTAGTCATAATCTGCATAGATGTTCACACCGCATCGCTTCGCAATTGCTCTATGCGTTAGATTTGAATGAAAAATTAAAAATGAAGAATGAAAACTATTTGCACAATCGCTTTTCTTCTTTCCCCAGCGACAGTCTGACGACAAATAAAGCCCTGTATTTCATACGCCGCCCTCACGCGTTGAAGCGTTGTGAAATAAGTTCACGTGCAAATATTCAGACTGTCGCTGAACGGAAAGAGCAGATAATCTCTATTATTAGTAAGAGAATGAAATCCTCATCCTTACACCAAAAGTTAAAGGACGTAGTCCGCCTCTTTAGAAACTAAAAAAAATTCAAGTGATGGAACTGTCGTATTGCGCTTACAGCCTCACCACGATGAATGCAAACCCCGTTTGCCTCGATTGCAAACTGAGTAAGTTTGCCGAGGTTTGAAAGAGCGAGAAGCCCTTTCCCTCTGGGGTTACGAGGATTGGCGACTTAGTATTCTTGTTAAAAGACTTGCAGTGCGAGGGGATTTTTCTTGTATTGATGGGGTGATAAAGAGGAAGAAGAACAGATTATTGGTTATAGTTGTCACATTGAGTATCATAGGTGTGGCATACTTTCTTACGGATAAAAGTGAGAGGGCGGATTTTTTAAATCAGATTTTCTTCAATGAAAAGTCTACAACTCCTGCAAAGAGCTCTAAGAAAACTTATACAGAAAGAACATATCAAGATGCCTTTGCTAAAACGCTCAAAGGATCAAGAACTGAAGTCGTAGCAAGCAATGGAACTAGATGCGATATTCTGACGAATGAATATGCCATTGAAGTTGACTTCGCAAAAAAGTGGCAAGAAGCAGTTGGACAATCCTTGAATTACTCTGTTGAGTTCAATAAAAAAGCAGGAATTCTTTTGATACTAGAATCTGAAAAAGACAAAGTTTTTCTAGATAGATTAACAACTCTTGTCGCAGAAAAAAACCTACAAATCACAATTTGGACAATCACTCCTGCTGAAATAAAGGAATAAAAAATGGACGCTTCAAATAATGCCAATCAAATAACTTCAGATATTCCCCCTACTCCAAAATTCAAGAAGCTTGATGCTTTGTTTTTAATAACAATGTGTCTGATTACAATTATTTTGTTAAAAAGAGTGCTTTATATTTCAGCTGCTATGTTGAATAATCAATTTGATGTTTCAGCAAGAACCTTAGCATCAAACCTGCTAAAGATACTAAACTTTGCATCGCCCGTACTTAATCCTATTGCAATAGTAATTCCATTATTTTTTCTGTACTGGATGTATTGTGCTTCGGTGAATAAAACATTTTTTCATTCATCAAAAACAATTAAAATTTATGGAAAAGAAAAGTCTTTTAAACTTACGCCTGCATTAAAATCAATAATAATGATTGCGCTCTGCATACTCCTAGCACAAGGAATTCTTGCTATTGAGCTTCATTTTAAAGATGTTAATTACACATATATTTTCTTCATAGCCAAAGCATTAATTAGCGGAACAATATTTTATATAATATATAAGGCTCTTACAGAAATTTGGTATGTGTCAAATAAAGCCGATATTTATGACTCTAGATATCCATTTCAAATTGCACTGATTTGGAGTATTCTTCATTTTTCATCTGATATTTTTCTGATGACCTCCAATATTATTCAAATAGGAAAATATTCAGAATTTTTGCGAGTATTTTCTAGTTTTGCATATCTTGTACTATCGGTGGCAATGGCAATATCTACATTTATTCTGATGGATAGAATCACTCGTATTCAAAATGAAAAATCAACTGAAATAAAGAATACAAAAGACAGAGTTGAAGAAACCTGCTAAGTTTTTCTTATACTATTTTTTTGATTTTGGAGACTCTAACATCTGCGCAATATCCAATAGCAAGGCAGTTACAATATAAAAGTGAACATATTCAAAAGATAGTAGAAAAATGTATAAATGAGATTTTTAGCGCAAAAAATGTGCGAATTTGGAAAAATAAAGAAGGAAAAAGTCTGAACGGATGTTTATTAGCAAGAACAGAAACATATATCGTAATTTGTAATACAGACAAAAAAATCATCGAGATTCCAATAGGCTTGTTATCTGATGAAGATATTGATTTTTTATGTTCAGATGCTCAAGAACAAGCCGGAGAATAAAAATTTTATTTTTGTGCCTGAGAAAAAACTTTTGTGAGAGTATCGCAAGCAAAGTCTAAGTCAGCAGACTCTAATGTTGGATGAGTAAGAAGCATTAAGCAAGTATCGCCAAGAAGTTTTGCGTTTGGTAATTCTTTTTCTGATACTTCCCAGCCGCGTTTTTTGAATGCTTCTTCGGCTGTGATATTCCAGCAACTACCTGTGAATGTTGGCAATTCTTGAGAGTTCAATTCAGTCAAAATTCTATCTCTTGACCAATCGCTTTTCAAAGCCTTTGATTCAATAAAGAAATAGTATTTATAGTATGCGTGTTGGATGTGTTCTGGAACTTTTGTTATTCTTACGCAATCGAATTTCGACAAAACTTCATCGTATCTTTTTGCATTTTCATTGCGTCTTTGAGTCCACGAAGGGAGTTTTTGCAAAGCATTCAAGCCTATTGCGCATTGCATTTCTGTAAGGCGCCAGTTTGTTCCAAAGTCATCAATTAACCATCTAAAGCCTTCGGGGTGTTTTGTATTGAAAACCTTATCGTAGCTTTTACCGTGATCTTTATAGCTCCAAGCTTTGCTCCAAAGAGATTCAGAATTTGTGGTAACAGCGCCGCCCTCGCCGCCTGTTGAAATTATTTTATCTTGGCAATAAGACCAAGCATTAATATCGCCCCAAGAGCCAACAGACTTGCCTTTATACTTAGCTCCGTGAGCCTGTGCACAGTCTTCAATAACAAAGAGATTATGTTCTTTTGCGAGCACTAAAATTTCTTCCATCTCGCAAGGGAATCCTGCGTGGTGAACTGCGATAATGCCTTTAGTTTTTTTTGTGATTTTTTTAGCGATAGATTCTGCCGTGATATTTTGTGAATTCAAATCTACATCAGCAACAACAGGGATTCCACCGCAGACAACCACGCTGCTTGCGCTCGCCATAAAAGTTCTGCAAGTAGTAATAACTTCGTCATCGCGCTGCATTCCGAGCGCAATCAGAGCCAGCTCTATTGCGAGCGATCCATTTGCTAATGCAATAGAATATTTTGAATCATACCTTTCGCACATTGATTTCTCGAAAGAATCATTGAGCTTCCCAACCCAACGATTTGTTTTTGCGCTTTTGAGAACTGCGGTAACAGCATTAATATCGTCCTCTTCAAACAGAGGCCATTTTAAAAAATTCTCTCTCATTTTAATCGTAAAATTGTGCTTTATACTCTGGAACTTTTGAGAATATAAATTTCTTTAGTTCGTACGTAGTTTTAGTAGAATAAATATTAGCGATTTCATCTATACATTCTTTCATAAACTCATAGCTTGGAACCTGTGAATTGAAAACAAAAATGCGACGATGCGGAGTCTTTGTCATAGACTCATCTTTATGTTGCAATTCTTCGTAAAGTTTTTCCCCAGGACGAAGACCAACGACTTTAATTGGAATATCGATTTCAGGCTCGTAGCCACTAAGACGAATAAGCTGATAAGCAACGTCAATAATTTTGATAGGACTACCCATATCCAAAACAAAAATCTCGCCACCCTTTGCATTAGCCGCGCATTCGAGCACAAGCGAAACAGCTTCTGGAATAGTCATAAAATATCTGGTAACATCTGGATGCGTAATAGTAACAGGTCCACCCTTTTCTATCTGAGCTTTGAAAGTTGGAATCACACTTCCCGAAGACCCAAGCACATTACCAAATCTTACCGCCATATAATTAGTGTTCGGATACTTGCTAATCAGCGACTGCACAGACATCTCTGCAAGACGCTTTGTAGCCCCCATAACATTTGTTGGATTTACAGCTTTATCAGTAGAAATCAGCAAGAATTTTTCGACTCCATATTCGCCTGCAAGATTCGCCAAATTCCAAGTTCCGTAGGTATTATTTTTGAGAGCCTCTCCAGGTTGAAACTCCATCATTGGAACGTGTTTATGAGCAGCTGCGTGGAAGATGATATCTGGTTTGAGATTATCAAAAATGTAACGCATTCTCTTTGGGTCTGTCACCGAAGCAACAACAGATTTTATGCGAATTCCATACTCATTATTGACAAGATGCTGTTCGATTTTATAAAGCTGAACTTCGCAATGGTCGCAAATAATCAACATATCAGGACCTTTAGAAGCAATCTGAACGCAGAGCTCAGAGCCTATACTACCGCCTGCACCTGTTACCAAAATCACTTTTCCGCTAATCATTTCGTCTATAAGCTTATCGTCGATAGACACTGGGTCTCGACCCAAAATATCTTCAATTTCTACGTGCTTAGTTTGCGAGACTTTTACTTTTCCCGAAGCCAAGTCCAGAGCCGAAGGCACAATATTTGTTTCAAGATTACATCTTTTTAATTTATGAACCAAATCGCCAATCAAGGAAGGAGTTGCGCTAGGAAGTGCAATGATTACTTTTTGCACTCCGTAAGTATTTTTAAGATTCACAATATTAGAATCGTTCTGTGTGATAACTGGAATGCCAGAAATTTCTTTACCAATTTTCTTCTTGTCTATGTCGAGAAACACAACAGGCAAAATGTCGCTTCGAGAAATCAGATTCGCAGCCAATGCAGCACCCGCTGAGCCCGCACCAATAATTGCAATTCTTTGCTTGTATGAGTTTTTGGAAAAATGCGACCTCTCTCTCCAAACGCGCATAGATAAACGGAAAGAGCATATCCCAATCATAGAAATCATGAAATCGCTTAAAATGACTCCTTTAGGAATAGAATAAAATATCGGCACTGGCAGATTTGTTTTTGTCGATAGAAAAATCAAAACCAAACTCGAGAACAAAATAACAATAGAAGAAAAGAACATAGCAATGAAGACTTTAACTAAGTCTTTCATATAAAAGAAAGTAAGCAATCCTCTGAAACTACCTGCGAATTTCAAAAATACCAACTTTAACGGAATAATCCAAACTATCGCAGTCAATATTTCCTGACCCTTGAAAAGAAAAGAAAAATCGAACCTTAAAAGATAAGAAAGCACAATGCTTAGCGAAAAAATTATAGAATATACCAATACCAAAATCAAATTTCGCAGGATAATATAGGGATTTATTTTGCTCTGCAATTTAAGCATACTATGTGAAAAATATTGAATATTTGTCCTAAATAGACAAATGTGTTTAATTTATAAATGTCTCGAACATTACTAGATATGGAGAATTTTTCAAGCATAAATAATACTTACAGAGGTCGGATTGCCCCTACTCCATCGGGATATTTGCATGTAGGAAATATTCAAACATTCAAGATTGCCCAGTCGCGAGCAAATCAAAATAAGGGCGCCTTGATTTTGAGAATAGAAGATATAGATTCCGACCGCTGTAAAGACGAATACCTCACTGCCTGTATTGAAGATTTGAAAAAAGCATCTATCATTTGTAACGAGGGTTATGGTATCGGTGGTAAATATGCCCCTTATATACAGAGCCAACGAATCTTTTTCTACAAAGACATTTTGAAATTTTTGATTGAAAATAAATTTGTCTATCAATGCTTTTGTTCTCGAAGCGATATCGCAAAGAAGTCAAAGCCCAGCCCTTTTGACGAAAGCGAAAAAGTTTTTCCTATAGAACTACGCAATGATTCTCATCCTATAGATTTAGAAAACTTTTTTAAATACAACTGGCGATTCAGAGTTCCTGACAACAAAAAAATATCTTTTAAAGACGACCTTTTAGGCGAACAATCTTTCACAACAAATCAAGATTTTGGAGACTTTTTAGTCTGGCGAAAATCAGACGCTCCAAGCTACGAACTTGCAGTTGTTGCAGATGATATCGCTATGAAAATAACCGAAGTCGTCCGTGGACAAGACCTCCTTCTTAGCACAGCAAAACAACTCCTCCTCTACTCGGCACTAAACGCAACCCCTCCACTCTTCGCCCACTGCCCTCTCATACTAGGCGCTGACAACAAAAAACTTTCAAAAAGCTCACGCTATAAATGTTAGGCGGGCGTTGCCCTTAAACCCACAAAAGGGCTCCTCGCCCTTTTGAAACCTCGCCAGAGCGGTGGCTCTGGACTACGCCTTTACTGACCAACTGCAGTTGTGGACTTATGAACGCTACTTGCCGAGAATCTCTCACTTGAATCGGGGCATTTTATTTTTTGCAAAAATCTTTTTTGCAAAAAACAAAATACTTACCCCGATTCAAGCGCGCATCATTTTTTAAAGTTTCTAAAGAGGCGCACTACGTGCTCTGATTCTGAAATTAAAGTTAAGTCTCCGCCGATGCCGCATTGTCGCTTTGCGCCAATAGCTATCTCGGGTTTTTTGAAGTTTGAAAGTGGCGGACTGCGTCCTTTAGCACTATATTTAAGGATGAATACACCACACGTTTACAAAGTATTTTTTATTTGATGGAATTTTGATAGAAGAGAATATTCAGTATTCTTCCTCTCGCCCAGCGACAGTCTGACGACAAGAGAGTATCTGTACGTGGACTTATTTCACAACGCTTCAACGTGTGGAGAAGAATATTATAGCAGAGCTTAACTTGTCGTCAGGCTGTCGCTGAATGGAAAAAGGAAAATCTATTGTGTAAATAATTTTTCATTATTCATTTGCTGTGCATATTGTATTATGTCCGCGAAGAGAACGCTCCGAATGGGCTATAGATGCAGGTTTGCAGAAACGGACGACTCGAAAAAATATCCAAGTCGTCCGTGATACTAATCAACTATTTTTAAAGTTCTAAAGTGACGCACGTTGTGCTTTATCTCCAATTTAAGGATATGATTCCTTTTAGAACTAAAAATTTTTTGTTATTTTTAAAGAAGCGGACTGCGTCCTTTGATTCTAGTTAAAGAATAGGTGTTCTATTGCCTCTCATTGCTTTGCTATTTGCGTCTGCGATAGATTGCCAAACCTAATGCCAACAATCCAAATATCATCGCATAAGTACTCGGTTCTGGAATTACTAGAGTGAAATTATAAACATCAAAATTACCGCCACCTGAATCACGAACATCCCAAGTATATGTACCATTTGAATCGTTCACTATGTAGTTAATGTTTCCTTCTGTGGCACTACTTATAACGATAACATTATCCATATGAAAACCAAAAGTTCCTCCAAGATTTGCTATTGCTTCTTCAATAAGCTCATTTGAAAAATTAATTTGAAAATCAGTGCTACCACCATAATTATCAAATTGATTAATACGAAGAGCATCTGATGAGGATGTCATAACTAATTCAATCGTTCCATTGCCATATTCACTTAAATTACTCACGCTAGAAGTTCCTATTGATTTCCAATAGGCATTATCCTCCATCATTAGCTGACCTCCATTAAGCCTAGTTTCGAGATATGAAGAACCTCCCATTTCAATAGTTTTTGCTGCAAAAGATGGAGCTTTAAACACAGAATTACCACTCATACGTAATACGGCAATATTTGAAACCGCATTATCAGCATAAAATTTGCCACTATAGAAGACATATTCAGCGTATGCAGAAAAATTAGTGCAGTTATCAACATAAAGTGTTGTTGAACTTAAATCAAATCGATTGCCATACATAGTCATAGTAAAGCGACCACCTTCAGCGTTGCCTAATGTGGAGTTGGAAAAAGCCATTTCAGCATTTGATTCAACGAGAATATTCCCACTAGTTTCTGTTCTATTTGTAAAAGACGCCTGATCCCCATTTTCAGCAATAAAATCAGTAGCGTAAACTGATGAAAAAGAGATCACAGAAATAGCCGTAGCTAAGAGCAAACTCTTTGATAATTTTTTGTGTATTAAGTTAATTTTCATATTATGAATATAGTTGTTTGTTGTTTTGATTAATCAGATTTTTTATAATCTTGAAAGAGACGCACTTCGTGCTTTGATTCTAGTCAAAGGATGAGATTATATTATATCTCGTTGCTTTGTTATTTTCTTCTGCGATAGATTGCTAATCCCAATGCTAGTACACCAAAAATCATCGCATAAGTGCTAGGTTCTGGAATTAGAACAAAATTTGTAATATCGAAATTGCCGTTACCATAATCAATAACATCCCATTTGTATGAACCATTTGAATTGCTCACTCCGATATTTAAAGAATTATCAGCGTATTCATCATATTGGCCTTCTATGTAAATAGAACTTATAACGATTGTGTTATCCATATAAAAACCAAAAGTTCCTCCAGTATTCGCTATTGATTCTTCAATAAATTCGTCTGTGAAACTAATTTTAATATTAGGATTACCGCGTGCATATATGGCACTAATAGTAAGAGTATCTGAAGATCCTGTCATAACAAACTCTATCAAAGAATTATCATACATATCCAAATAACCCACTTTTGAACTTCCTACTGTTCTCCAAACTGAATTATTAAGTTCCATCTGTCCAACATTAATCGCTTTGAATTCAGCGTATACAGATTGCTGAAGTTTAACCGAAGCATCTTCAATAGATGGAGCTTTAAAAACTGATACGCCATATAGACTTACTAGATTGATATTAGAAATAGCATTATCAACAATCAGCGTAGAGCCAGATACTTGAATCTCATACAGTTTACCATTAAAACTATCAACATAAACTGTTGAATTTTGGTTAACTACAAAAGAACCTCCGCCGCCGGCATCCGCATTAACAGTAAAGCGACCGCCTGAAGCGTTACCTAATGTAGAATTGTAGATAAATGCATCTTTCCATTCAGGAAGGTATATCGTACCGCTAACATCTGTTGTATTATAAATATATGCTCCAGAAAACCCTTCTTCTGGAGCATAGTCTGCTGCATAAGCTGATGAAAAAGAGATCATAAAAATAGCCGAAGCTAAGAGCAAACTCTTCGATAATTTTTTGTGTATTAAGTTAATTTTCATATTATAAATATAGTTGTATATTGTTTTGATTAGTCAGACAGAAATGACACTCATAGAAATCTATGAATATCTTGTTTTGAAATTTTTTACAAACTTTGAAAATACAAAGAAAAGTTTTATAAAAAATAAATTTGTAAATTTATAGATACAGTAAATAAAATTTGTCAGTTGATTTGATATATCATCAACAAAAGATGAATCAAATTTTACATTCCTTACAAAAGAGGAAGTGCCCGCAAAGCTACTATTTAAGCCCGTTCGGGGGG
>JGI994J12354_10005392_pt1 | contig 11028 bp, 10 predicted proteins | sample IntmicLarv3ML3BL_FD_12354 | JGI IMG/M metagenome (IMG submission 12354) | reverse complement strand
GGCCGTAAGCTCTGCAGAGGTGCAACTTGCCAGCAATAAACTTCGAGATATACGTAAAAAAGGAGAAGATTTTAGACTTCTCCTTTTTCTTTTTACGGCATCTCTGATGGCTCAAGAAAACCTGTTTTCATTGCTTTTGAAGTAAAGATACCATTTGATGTAGTTTTTGTAATGTCCTTTTGATAATCCTCTGTGTATGGCTATATTCTGCTTGAGATGCCAAAAGAACGACTCTAAAGCGTTGGTAGATTTTGGTATATCTGCATTATCCAGATAGTGAAACATATTAGGCAGTGCTCTTTTTATATGGATAAATGCTTTACGTACACTTTTGTGTGTATACCAATATCTTCCTGTCAGTTCATAATGTGTTCTTTCATTAACAAATTCCTTATGTTCTTCATACCAATTGATTAAATCAACAATCCAATATCCCCAATCATTCCTGTTCTTGATTAAATGAATTCGTCTTACTATTTGTCGTAACTCCATTCCTGCCATAGGCTTCACAGTCTTTACATTTATAGCGTTGTTTACCATTACGAACACCCCATTTTATAACATTTAAACCACCGCAAACCCAACATTTTTTTATTCATATGCTTTAAATTGAAAACGGTTTCAATTTATATAACTGAAACCGGTTTACAATCAGGAAAGTCAATACCTTTTACCAACCATTTTTGGCATATATACCGACAAACTTAAAAAACGAAATTAAGCTGTAACAATCAAAACAAATAGCATGGTATTAATTAATATTATGAATTAGATGCGATGAATGAAGTAAAAGGTATATATGCCAACTTTTTTTTATGGATTTTCTCTTGCCCTCGTTTCTTAATCTAATTTACCTTCTTAATAGAGATTCCATATTGTCTTAGATATTTGATATTGCTTTATGCAATTCTGTATATTGTATAGAGAATGCCAACTTTCTAAGTGAATTGAGAGTAATACTCGTTTGACTTCGTTTATATTCATTGATATGTTTTGTCGGAACTACATAGAATTCCCATTGTTCCATTTTCAAAGGATCAACAGTTGCTTGGTTTTTATGATTTAGCAAACAAAACACGTACACATCAGAAGGACGTATATTCGTTGATTTAGGAGCTCTTATACTGAATGATATTTTTGATAATTCGTCTTGACTCCAGACTTGAATGTAAGCCGAGGATTTTACTTCTATTTTAATTCGCCCATCACTCGATTCTAAATCATATTCGTCCCAATCGTTACGCACATTATATTTGTCTAGTCCAATAGCAGTTCCTACAATAAACTCGGCAAACACACCACGAGTTGTATTACTCATTATATCAGATGTTGGCCATCTCCAAAAATCAATTAAATGAAAATCTAAAGGCTCTCCATTGTAAGATAGCTCTTCATCGCCCGTTTTTATTGTTGGCATTATTGCTGGATATATCATATTCTTTTTACAGTCTTTACATCATATTAATAAACGAATAGTACAAAAATAAAAAAACAAATGTGTTATCCTATCCACAAAGAAAAGCGTGTGCATCATTTGCACACGCTTTTGTATATAACTACATCGTTATTTTCGAAAATACAATAACAGAACGGCTTGTCTATCCTCGCTTTATGAATATGGTTATGAATCGAGTTCGTAAATAGTCACAAATCGGCTTTGTCTATTTCGTTTTCCGAAACGCTTTATCTGAATCGTACATCTACCTTTGTATCGCATAGCTGAAAGGCTATTGCGTTTATAGTTAATAAAATTTGTTATGAGCGTCTCACGTGTGAACGTGAGACGCTCTTTTTTGTAAATGTTCGGTGTCTTAATATTTTGCAGACTTACCTTTTTCAGGTATGCTATTCTTTAGAAACTCGCGGATGTCGTCGTTGCTTAGCTTCAGGTCGTCTTTGCGGACGTACATCATGTGACCGGAGCGATAGCCTTTGATGATAAAACGATCTTGGAACTTGCCGCCTTTATCCATCTGCCAAAAATTGTATTGGGCACTGAAGTAGTCACAAGCTCCATCGTAATATCCGTATTGTAAAAGAACTTTCAGGTATGGATTCTGCGACATTGCTTGCATCAGGTTTCGTCCGGTGTTGTCGTTTTCACGGTTCCACGGTCTAACCGAACCTAATAGATGATATTCCAAATCTGTTTTATAGTTCAGGTCATTTCTCACATAATGGTTGAACGCCGGAGTGAATGAGTGAATCCAGCTCGTCAACTCTGCATTATAATCAGGGCGTTCGCCTCCATCTTTAACGTCAACTCCCAAATAGCGGGAATCCAAGCGACCTACTGTATAGCCTCTGTCTCGAAGTAGTTCTTTCCAGTAGAAAGATGTTGATATTACAAGGTTTTGTTGAAGGACAACCTTTGGCGATATACCTGAATAGCGACCTACCTTTTCCGCAATGCTTTTCCTTCGTTCTTCGGAAAGTGCCCCGCCCAAAGTTAATGCCGGAATATATTCTTCAACCGTGAATTTCTCAACCTCAGGAAGTATATCATACAAATCCTTATTCTGCAAATCGTCAGCCAATGCTTTATGATACCAAGCAGTAGCTGCCATATAAGGAAGCGTCAACGCATCGCCAACAGGGCCATCACGTCTGATTCCTAAGTTAGTTGCCGAAACAAGGATCACACCATTCAGATACATTCCATGCGTGCCTTGCAAAGCCAATGCCAAACCCGAAGCCCTTGTTGTACCATAGCTTTCTCCGATAAGATATTTAGGAGAAGTCCAACGATTCGCACGAGTCACGAATGTTGTAATCCATTTCGCTAAATATCTGATATCTTCATTTACACCATAAAATTGCGACTTATCGACATCCTTATTCATTACCCTCGAATAGCCTGTTCCAACAGGATTGACATATACAATGTCCGCCACATCAAGAATAGAATAAGGGTTAGACGTTACGCCATAAGGCTGCACAGGATAACCTTCGTCATCAAGATTAAGCAATGCCGGACCGGTGAAACCTATTTGCATCCACACAGCACCGGCACCGGGGCCTCCATTGAACGAAACAATAAGAGGTCTGGAAGCCTTATCTTTCAAATTATCGCGCTCGTAATATGTGTAGCTCACAGAAGCAATCGCGTTGCCTTCTTCATCCCAAACCGGCTGCGTTCCCATCGTTGCGGTGTAATTTATCGCCTGCCCGTTTATTACAGTCTGGTGTTTTGTAACGACCGTACTGTCGGGATTAATTTTTATTTGAGCAGATAAAAAGCCCGTACCTAAAACCAGGCAAAGTAAAATCATGATGTTTTTTTTCATTGTCCTCTTTAATTATATAATGATTATTCAAGAATACTCTGATTGAGCCAAAAACAATATGGAAATAATTTAAGCGCAAATGTATCAAAAAGAATATATACAGCAGAGAAAAACAGTCTCTTTATCAACAAAAAGAGCCTTTCCTTATAAAAACGAATCTCGCCAACTTCTGACCAAAGGTATTTAGGTCGCGGACGGCGTCCGCAAGGTTCTGTCCTTTTTTAAGACAGTTGCAGCGTTATTATTCAACAAAAACGACTCCTTCAGTCGTAATCATTAATTATGATTTGACTAAAGGAGTCGTTGTATATTAGACTAAGAATATCAGTTCAGAGAACCGTATCTCAATTCTTTTACTTAGAAATCCAACTTCTGCTTTAATTGTTCTGCGTATGAATCTACGCGGCGCATTTCTTCAGCAATATCAATTCTTTGCGGACAAAGTGGGATACAAATATCACAACCGATACAATGATTTGCCTGGCGAAGCTTTGGCACACTACGATCATATCCTACAAGGAAAGCACGACGAGCTTCTTTATAGTTTTCGTCTTTCGAACTGCCCAATCGTTGGTCTGCAGTTACAATACGGTTGTAGTGAGTAAAGATGTTTGGAATATCTACACCATACGGACATGGCATACAATATTGACACTCCGTACACTGAATATAATCACCGTTCAAAATAATATCCGTTACTTTTTCCAAAGCCTCATAGTCTTTTTCGTCAAGAGGTTCAAGAGGTGAATAAGTTCGTATGTTTTCCTGAAGGTGCTCCATATATGTCATACCACTAAGCACACTTAGTATCTTATGAGGCGTTCCCGCATAACGGAATGCCCATGAAGCTGCACTATCGTGAGGACGAATTTCTCTTAGAACATTCAACGCCTGAGAGTTTAGACGAGCCAATCGTCCACCCAAAAGCGGCTCCATTACGACAGTAGGAATATCTTTCTTTTCAAGCTCTCCATATAAATATTCAGCATTTACGTTTCTCACGCCGTCGGCATGTTGCCAGTCCTGATAGTTCATCTGGATCATAACAAAATCCCATTGTACATCCATCGCCAATGCGTAGTCGAACACTTTCACATCGCCGTGGAACGACCAACCAAGATTACGAATACGACCTGCCGCTTTTTCTTTAAGAAGATAATCAAGCAATCCGTTGTATATAAAACGCTGTTTGAAGAACTCTATACCATCATCGCCACCACCGATTGAGTGCAATAGGTAGTAGTCGATATAGTCTACCTGTAAATCCTTCATCGACTTATGATACATATCAATTCCCTCTTGCAGAGTTAATGATCCGCGTTGGTTAGATGCTTTTGTTGCAATGAAGTATTTATCACGTGGGTGGCGACTCAAAGCAACACCCATTGCTGCCTCAGACCATCCTCGTATGTAAACAGGTGCTGTATCGAAATAGTTCACGCCATGCTCGATAGCGTAGTCTACTAATTCATTTACCGCATCTTGGTCAATCTCTTCACCGTTTCCGTCAGCTCTTTGTCGTAGCGGAAAACGCATACAGCCATATCCAAGTAATGACACCTTATCGCCTGTGAAATTATTAACTCGATAAGTCATTTTATCTTTTGGCACTTCACCAAGAGCACCACCTTGCATCGAAACTTTGTTATCCGGCTTACATCCATACAATGATGCTGTGGCAGTAACTGCCGAACCTGCTCCAAGAGTCTTAAAAAAGTTTCTGCGACTTATTTTTCTTTTATCCTTATTTTCCATATTTGCTTTACTCCTTTTTTAAATTGAATGATGCCTTACATTTCCTTCTACATAAATAGCACTGAACGGACGTGACGGACATAGATACTCACAAGCTCCACAACCGATACAAAGTTCCTTATCAATCACAGGGATTTTAAGAGTATCATCAGAGTTTGAGTTGCGCGCGACTAATGTTACAGCTCCTGTTGGACAATGACGCTCGCAATTATTACATTGAATACCGTCTCTGTTTACTACACAATTATCTTCGATCCAATACGCTGTACCGATTGCGATTGCCGACTTATCAGCAGTAGTAATAGGCTTGATAGCACCTGTTGGACAAACCCTCGAACATTCCGTACATTCAGGACGGCAATATCCTCTTTCGAAAGATACCTCAGGCTGCATGAATGTCGACAACTTAGTCGAAGGGCGAAGTACATTATTAGGACAAGCCGACACACAAAGTTGACAAGCAGTACACTTATCCTTCATGTTCTTTGCGCCCAATGCTCCGGGAGGAACTATAGGAGTATTTCTTTCCGGTATCTTTTTATCCTCGATGTCAGCTAATCCACCGTCTACGTGCAACTGCTGAGCTTTAACAGCACCTGTCACTGCCATTGTTCCAATCAAAGTAAGAACATCACGACGGTCAATTCCACCTTGTTCTTCTTTGCTTTCGCTGGCAACATTGGTTGTCTCAGCAATCTTCTTTTCTCCGAATTTCACAGGAGCATAAGTCATCGCTCCGAACTTACATCTTTCGATACAGTTGAAGCAAGTCACACAACGGCTATGGTCAATACTCATTTCCTTTGCATCTATACAAGATGATTTACAACCACGTTCGCAGACTTTACACTTTGTACATTTATCTGTATCGAATGTTAGTCTAAAATATGAATACTTCGACAAGAAGCCAAGCAAAGTTCCTACCGGACAAATAGTATTACAATAAGTTCGTCCATTACGCCATGCAAGAAGACTCACGATGATAGCTGTCAGAACAGCAATACCAAATGTAATCCATCCTTTTACCCAGACTTCAGTTGAGTAGAAAGCATAGCTGTCTGCCCTTTCAGCAAACAATGCCAGCAGATTATTACCCAAACGATAAACAGGAGTGAAAAGATTAGACGCTATCCGTCCAAATGCTGCATAAGGATCAAGCAACGATACAATCGCACTTATACCGACAACGATGGCTACGACAAACAAGCCAAGCACACCATAGCGCAGCAATGATTTAGCAGGAGAAAAGCGAAAACGGCTTTTCTGCTTTTTCCTTCTTCCTGAAATGTTTGAAACTCCATCCTGGAATATGCCCAATGGACAAATTACAGAACAATAGATGCGTCCAAACAGTAATGTTAGTAAAAACACCACAGCCAACACAACCACATTCATCGCTAATATTGCAGGGATGAGCTGTGTTTTTGCCATCCACCCGAACCACAAATGTATTGTCCCCGTAAAGTCAAGAAACAATAATGTAGTCAGTGCAAAAAAGAAAATAGAGAAAGCTATTCTAATCTTTCGTAACATATAAAAATATATTGGTTTAACAAATCAAATTTCAAGTCGTCCTGAAGCCATAATAAAAACAATTGGTTGGGCTTCTATAACACCGTATCTCGACTAATCCTAAGTAAGCAATTACATGTTTATCTAGTACAAATCTATTCATTTTATTAGAGAATTGCAACATTAAGAGTGTAACACACTGCATTTTAATACTTTTTTATTCAAACAACATCAAAAAAGTTAGCAGACTGTCACATTCCGTATAGAGGCTCTGCATAGTTCTTGATAAACAGAAAAAGCTCGTAAACTTTATTGTCTACGAGCTTTTTATATGGGATAAAGCGAACGTTCTTTATCTCGATCTTCCGCGATTTGTTTCCGTGCGAGTGTTTTCTCTTGTCGATTCTCTGTTGCTTTGACTTTCTCTTGTATTGCTCTGGCTTTCTCTTGTTGTTGTTGGAGTTGAGCGGTTATTGTTCGAGCGAGTATTGCTTGGAGCTGTCGACGTACGAGTATTATCCTGCCTTTGATTAGTGACTTGTCTTGTCTGAGTTCTCGAGTTGGGGACTCTTGTGTTTACAGGTCGTTGAGGATGCTGGCGGATTACTACTACACGCGAGCCAAAGGCCGGACGATATTGAGGAGGAGCCACCGGAACAACATAGCGATAGTCGTCATACAAGTATTCGTAGCCTACAAGATAATTATCCCAGAATTCTAAGGCATAGACTTCCCTGTTTCGATTGCGATATTCCAAGACGTGAAGAAATCCCGCCGGCGTTTGTCGAGCTTCGAGCACTCTGCGTGGCGCACCGTATCGCATCTCAACTTGTTGAATAGTCATACCAACAGTCAATCTGTCAACATACGATGTTGTATAAACCGAGCATGATTGCAGAACAACTGTAACGACTAATACTATTAAGAATATGTATTTTTTCATAACCATTCTTTTTTATGTTATTAATTAAATGATTGACTATTCATTGAAAAGAGAACTATTTCTTATGCTTTATCAACATAATCACCGGATTGTCTTCTTCGTCTAATCCGGCAGCAACCTCTTTTAATCGACCTTTCAATATTCCTCTTTCATAAGATTCTATCAGTTGAGGAGCTTGTAATAAATGCCAGGTTGCTATTTCGTTATTCATCGGCATCCATGGCAAAATCGCCTGCTCTTTATTTGTAAAATCATCGTTGTATATGGTACATCGAAATATTCTCTTTTCATACTTATCATATACCAAATCCGTACTGGGGAATCCGCTGTTCGTTTCGAAATCATATTCTTTCTTCACTGTTCTCATAAAATAGTAACGATCAGTAAGTATATTAGGGAATAGAAATACTTCCGGCTCCATAGTTCCGACAGGTGGGGTTCTTACAATGAATGGCTCCATCGTATGGTTTTGTGAATAGCTGTATATCGTATCAGACGAAGAATCTATAAGTACAAAATTATTCATATAAGGAACTATCGGATAATGATTAGAAGGATTTGCTCCCCAAGTCATATCCCCTTTTTGCACAATCAAAGCCGTTAAAATCTTTTCTTCATATGAGATGTCAATTTCATGGGTAATAATTCCATCCTGTTTAGATATGGTCATAAATGATTGTTTGGGAGCCATTCCATCATTTCCAACAAAACCATCATAGCAGATTAAATTTTCACGATCAAAATTATATATTCGATCATACATAGCACCTTCTTTATGCTTAAAACTTCGTTTATAATTTCCGTCTAAATCGTATACAAGAATCCTTCTTGCACCTATATCATTAACAAATATCTCACCATTATCTTCATCAAGAATAATAGCATCTATATTTGTATATTCTTCCCCACCTTGACCTATTCTATTTATTTTTTTCAAGCCTTTGCCGGTTTTTCTGTCAAATATGAAAAGATTGCCATCACGAATGAAATTTCTTATGAGTATAATATCCTTACCGACAGCTTGCACAAAACCCTGACAAATAAAATCGTCATTCATTTCCAATGAAATATATTCCACATCCATAAAATCCTGAAGAATCAATTCCTTTTGAGAATAACTTTTTGTAACATCAATAGTTATAAAGTTATCATCTTGATTGGCTTCCTTTCTGCATCCCGTTCCGAAAAACAAAACAAGGACTAAAATTGCAACTACTCTGTTCATTTTGTTCCTTTTTATAATTATATATCAATTATTTCATATGACAAAGATTGAGACGGTCGATCTCTATTTCATAATTTGAAGGAAAGGAGCAAAGACTTTTTCATAAATCATCTTTTTTGTGTTACACACTTCACGCCTTCACTTCGTTTTCCAATGGACGCTTTTCCATAAACGCTTTGATATTTCCGAGCGTTGTGTCGGCGATATTGTGCATTGCTTCGTTTGTAAAGAATGCCTGATGCGATGTCACAATCACATTATTAAATGATAGAAGTCGTGCAAGGACATCGTCAGAAATGATCTGGTCGGATATATCCTCGAAGAAATATTCGCTTTCTTCTTCATAAACATCTAATCCTGCTGAGGATATTTTCCCCGTCTTCAAACCTTTTATCAGGTCGGGCGTATTAATGAGCGCACCACGTCCGGTATTTATTATCATCACACCCGGCTTCATTTTTGCAATTGATTCCTCGTTTATTATATAATGCGTTTCGGGTGTTAATGGGCAGTGGAGTGATATTATGTCCGACTCCTTATATATCTCGTCCAGCGTTGTATATCTGATGCCTGCCGCTTTGGCAAACTCATGATCGGGATAAAGGTCGTTGGCTAAGACAGTCATTCCAAAACCTCGCAAGATGTTTATCACAATTCGTGCAATCTTCCCCGTACCAATGATACCTGCGGTCTTACCGTTAAGGTCGAAACCAACCAATCCGTTAAGTGAGAAGTTACCATCACGAGTACGCCAATGCGCACGGTGTATCTTACGATTAAGAGTAAGAATAAGTGCTAAAGTATATTCCGCAACGGCATGAGGAGAGTAGGCAGGAACACGAACCACATTTATCCTGCCCTTTGCAGCAGCAAGATCTACATTATTAAATCCTGCACATCTTAGGGCAAGAATCTTCACGCCATTCTCTGCCAAAGCATCAATCACGGCGGCATCTACACAGTCGTTTACAAAGATGCAGACTGCCTCAACTCCTTTAGTCAGCACCACATTATTAATATTAAGATTCCCCTTAAAATAGCGGATGTCAAAATCGTATTTCTCATTAAGATGATTAAAAGAAGCAATGTCATAAGGCTTCGCTCCAAAGAAAGCTATCGGATATTTCATATTGGTCATATATTGATAGATTAATATTCAGAAAGTTCAAAAATACTACTATTTTCTAATAAACCTTTTCTTTCCTCCAGCAATTCTCATCAGGCTGTAGTGTGTAGTTTTACATAAAAGACTCATTGGAGGGTGCTGAAAAAGTATTACTTTTGCTCTACATTTATATTTACAAAAACATACATAATGAGATTCTTTGACATTTTTTTTAGAACCGTTTTCTTTTTATTATTTATTTCCATTTCATCCAGTTTACGCGCAGAAAGCGACATTACAAACAGAAACATTCTTGCAGAACTCGACGATCTGCCGCAGTTTACAGCTTTCAAGGATAATTATGGAACAGTGGGAACAACCATCGGGTCGCGCCCGACGGACTACAATTCCGATGCCCGTTTTCAAGTAAGTATTAAGGAGAGATTTACGCGTAGCACATTACCTTATGAAACGCATCTCTTTTTTCAGCTTACTGTCACATCCTATCTTAGTGTATTCCTTCCATCTTTCCCTCTTCATGATATTAGTTACAATCCCGGTTTCGGGCTTGGAAAACATATCATAAAAGACGGCAAGGCGGTAGGCTACGGCTATCTGATGATAGAACACGAGTCCAACGGATTCGACAGCGAAGGCGAGAAGTCGAAAAGCTGGAATAAGGTTTCCCTTGCCGCGACAATGCAGGTTTCGCGCAATTTAGAATTGCAGGCAAAGGCGTGGTATCCAATTATCGACGGGCGTTTTTCGAAAGACATCCTCCGCTATCAAGGTCTCGGCTTTGTGGCAGCAAAGGTTGGAACTAACGATAAGCGACTTAATTTGTCGGTTATGTTAACCCCTACTTATAGGAGAAATCTTGGCGTGAACACGACAGCTGAAGCAAGTCTGCAATTAACCAAAAACAGACCTGTCTGTTTAGTCGCTCAGTACCATAATGGATACGGCGAAAATCTTTTAGACTATCATGTCTACAAAAGTCGCCTCCGCGTAGGTTTTTCAATAAAACCTGACGGCTTTTACATTTTCTAATCACAGAAACATCAGAAATTTTCGCCGTTTGGTCTGTTTTCATTTTAAAACACGCTCGATGGACGACGTTTGGTTTCTTTTAAAGTGAAAACACGCTCGATGGCGGCAGTTTGGTCTGTTTTTACTTTCAAATGGACCAATCTTCAAGAAT
>JGI994J12354_10005391_pt1 | contig 11028 bp, 8 predicted proteins | sample IntmicLarv3ML3BL_FD_12354 | JGI IMG/M metagenome (IMG submission 12354) | reverse complement strand
TATTGCTCTGTGGTGCCCCGAAATGGCGTCTTTGGCTGGACTTGAGTTGTTTAACATTGACATATATGCGCTGGTTGGCCCCATCTTAGCATCGGTAGTTTTGGCGTTTCTTTTTTTTCGCTGGAAACGCATATTTTTCTCTTTACTCGCTCTTTCTTCTTTCCTCGCGACTTTTTTGTGGCTTATCATGTTTGCGCAAGGGTATTTTCTCGGCGCGACTGGATACTCTAGTGAAACTGTTTATGCCATTCAAGACCCGGCCAAATTCAACGCAATGGCGGTTTGGACTCTCGCCTTAGCTGGCTTCATTTTTTTTATTGGATTGGTAGCCCTGATAACTGCGTTTACACCCTCAAAGACGCTCGCCAAAGCGGGTAAGACAAAGGCAAACCGCTGACAGTTTGACTCATACGCACTCAAGTCCCGCAAACGACGGCTTAAGCTCTTTGGACTCCGGGGAATTAAGCATAAATGGACTCTCCTCCTTTCAAAAGAAGAATCATTGACCCCATCCAGAAGAGACTTTTCAAGTTAAATGCTTGGAAAGTGTTTTTGTGGGTATCCGCTATTGTTTTGCCGTTTTATATTTTTGTTTGGGTGACGAGCGGTTGTTTTTATATGCTTATGAAAGGCGGAGGAATCTTTCTCTCGACCCTGCCCACCTTTTTGATCGCAGCCGCCTCCTCTGGAATTTATCTGTACTCGGTTCTCAGCATCATGCATCACAGCAAAATTATGCCCGATAAAAAACGCCAGTTCCTCCGGATACGGCGATACAGCCGAAAGACGGCGCTATATTTGCTGACATTAGTAATTCCCATTTGGATGGTTGAGAAGGAGATGCCGGCGTGCGGTTTGGATTTGTTTTCATTTCTTGCCGTTGGCAAAAATCTTGTCCTGTGGCGCCCCGAAATGGCGCCTTTGGCAAAAATGCCGTTTGATATTCAAGCTATGCCATTTGATGTTGGAGATATGTTGTTTGGTATTTTAATAGCCTTATTCGTAGTACCGGTTTTGATTTGTGTGCTCTATTTTTTTCGTTTGAAACGTTTATCTTGCGCCTTATGCTCTCTTTTTATCTTCTTCTGGGCTTTTGTCTTCTTCGCTGTGTTTGCGGGACAGTATTTTCCCGGCGCGATGAAANACGATGGTGAAATTATTTCCGCCATTCAAGACCCGGCGAGATTCAATTCAATGGCGCTTACAATATTTGCGATACCCATCTTCATTTTCTCATTCGGGACGGCGATGCTTATGACTGCGTTTACACCCTCAAAGGCGTTCGACAGAGCGGGTAAAACAAAGACAAATCGCTGACAATTTGGTTTATGCGCGCTCCAGCCCCGCGAATCGCAGCATGAGTTTTTTAGGCCCCGAAGAATCAAACCATACGATTACTTTCCTGGCTTCTCCCTTTCCCTCTATTTTGCGTATCCGACCATGCCCGAATTTGGGGTGTTTAACCTTCATGCCGATGAAAACACCGTCGTGCTCTTCGGAGGGTTCGGGAATCACTTCTATGTCATCGCGCGCGGAGACCGCCCGTTCCAGGTTGTGGACGGACGCTGTTTTTTCTCCGTACGGTCTGGCAATAATAGGCGCGCCGTCCGGTTTTGGCTCTGACGCCCACAATCCAAGTCCGGGCTGAAGGTAGCCTCCCTCGTCGTCCAAAAGTTCGGGCGGAATGTCTTTTAAAAACCGGGAAGGCGGGTTGCTCTTCCACTCTCCAAACAGATAACGGCGTCTGGCGTTGGTTATGTACAAGCGCTCTCTGGCGCGGGTCATGCCTACGTAACAAAGGCGGCGTTCTTCTTCCATGGCGTCCAGATCGCCATGAAGTTTTGCGTGGGGAAAAATCTGCTCTTCCGCGCCAATTATGAATACAGCCCTGAATTCCAGACCCTTGGCGGCGTGCAGCGTCATGAGCGTCACGGATGGTTTTCCCTGCTCTCCCTGCTCCAGATCCGTAACCAGCGAAACATGTTCAAGAAATTCCGAGAGGGAGGCGTTCGAGTTTCTCCCGACGAATTCATCCATGGCGGCTCTGAGCTGCTCCAGGTTTTCCAGGCGATCCTTGTCTTCCTGATCCCGGCTTTCACTCAGGCGGGCAAGATAGCCGCTCTCTTCCATAACAGTCTGGCAGAGATCTCCCAACGCGCAGTCGTCCGCCATGTTTCGGAATCGCTCCATCATATCGGCGAACGCCGCCACTTTGGATCGGGCTCCTGCGCCAAGAACGCTCGTCTCGGNGCTTTTTTTCAGCGCGTCGTAAAAACCTACGCCTGCCGAGGCCGCTATGCCGGAAATACGATCCAGGGTGGTTCCGCCGATTCCCCGGGGCGGAACGTTGACTATGCGTTTAAGGGAAACTTCATCCGAGGGATTATCCAACACTCGTAGATAGGCGAGAATATCTTTGACTTCCATGCGCGAGTAAAAACGAACGCCGCCGATAATGCGGTACGGGATACCTTCGGCCGCAAAGGCCTCTTCGATCTGGCGGGATTGAGCGTTGGTGCGATAAAAGACGGCGATTTCATGTAATGGAAATCCATGGGAACGAAGAACAAGAGTTTCGTCGCAGGCAAAACGGGCTTCCTCCCGATCCGATTCCAGTCTGCGGTAGCGAATTTTCTCGCCGTCGGGATTTTCGGTCCACAACGTTTTTGTTTTTCTGCCAACGTTGCGGCTTACAACCGATCCCGCCGCCTTGAGAATTGTGGCGGTGGAGCGATAATTCTGCTCCAGGCGCACAACGATTACGCCCGGAAAATCCTTTTCGAATTCCAGAATATTGCGGATATCCGCCCCGCGCCACGAATAGATGGACTGGTCGTCGTCGCCCACAACGCACAGATTTTGACGTTCTCCGGCCAAAAGCCTGATCAGTCGGTACTGAATAGGATTAGTGTCCTGATATTCGTCCACCATTATCCATTGGAAACGTTCTTGCCACGCTTGTCGGATATCGGGAAAATCTTCCAAAAGACGAACCGTCAGAAGCAACATATCGCCAAAATCAAGCGCGTTGCATGTTTTGAGGCGTTGCTGATATGCGGCGTATATCCTGAGAGTATGAGGGTCAAAGATGTCTTTGGAGGTTATGGAATCGAGGCTTTCGGGAGATATCCCTCGGTTTTTGTAATCATCAATTTTAGCCAGAACGGCTTTTGGCGGATATTTTTTGTCGTCCAGATTCAATTCTTTGAGCAGATCTTTCAAAAGCCGCTCGGAATCGCGGTCATCATAAATGGCAAAACTGGATTCAAAACCCAAGTGTTGAATTTCTCGGCGAAGAATATGCCCGCACGCGGCGTGAAAGGTGGCGATTAACGGTACAGGCCCGCCGTCAAGCAGTTTGCCGACGCGATCGGCCATCTCTTTGGCGGCCTTGTTCGTAAAGGTTACCGCCAGAATGTTGCGCGGCCTTACGCCCAGGTTGTGGATAAGATGGGCAATGCGATGGGTGATGACGCGCGTTTTTCCTGATCCGGCCCCCGCAAGTATGAGTAGCGGCCCCTCTCCGTGAAGCGCCGCTTGCTTTTGATGTTCGTTCAACTCATTAAGTAAATTCACACGATAAGTTTTAGACTGTGCGGCGGTGAGCGTCAATGAAAAACGCGCCCGACGAGGAGCCGGAAACGCCCTTGCCCGTACGACAGTTTTGTGGTACCAAATTAAATTATGTCAAGTCAAACCCAGGGAGCGCATTATGCCAGCCGGCTTTTCTCAACTTGCCCGTTCTATGTCAGCTCTTACGCCGTGTTTCAGCGTTACCGCGAGAGGTAAAGTTTCAAACCTGTCAGCTCCGGATATCCGCAAATGAACGCTACCGAAAAAGAAAAAAGCAAAGCCATAGACCCTTTTGATAGAGCTGCCAAGTCAAATGGGCGGAAGCAGAACTTGTGGATTTTCGCTGTTTTCCTGCCGTTTTGTGTCTTCGTCTGGGTGACGAGCGGCTGTTTTTACATGCCCATGACAGGCGGGGGAATCTTCCTCCCGGCCTTGCCCACCTTTTTCATCGCGGTCGCCGCCTCGGGGTATTCCCTGTCCGCTATGCTCAGCATCATGCTCTACCGCAAAACTATGCCCGATAGAAAGCACCAATTTCTCCGGATACGGCGATGCAGCCGAAAGACTGCGAAATATCTTATGATCGCTGCTATTCCTGTTGCGGTTTTTCAGTGGCTGATCTTGTTGTGCGGTTTTGATTTGTTTCCCTTGCGCGGAATTGCCGAAAATTTTGTTCTGTGGCGTCCCGAAATGGTTCCGTTGGCAGGTCTGTTTAACAACGTTGGATATGGGGCCCTTGGTCTTCTAATAGCCATGTCCGCCGCAGTGTTTTTGGCCATAGTATTCTATTTTTCTCCCCTGAAACGTTTGTATTACTTTTTATTCACTCTTTCTATCTTCTTATGGGGTTTTGGCTGCTTTACCATGTTTGCGGAGGGATATTTTTCCGGCGCGATGAAATATGGAGATGAAATTATTTACGCTGTTCAAGATCCGGCCAGGTTCAATTCAATGGCGCTTACATATTTCGCGGTGACCGTGTTCTTTTTTTCGGGTGGAACTGCAATGCTGATGGCTGCGCTTTCAGTCGGAAAGGAGCTTGTTAAAGCGGGTAAAGCAGGCGCAAGCCACTGATAATTTGGGGTAAACGCATAAAAAAGGATTTTTTATATAAATGAACTCTTCCGAAAAAGGTAAAAACAAAAGCTCCAACCGAGATAAGATTTTTGGATCATTCAATATGCGGAATGCGTTCTTATGGCCCTCTGTTGCTTTAGTGCCGCTTGTATTATTGTTCTTTATAGCTGTTTTGAAGGGGGGGGATCCTGATGCTTTATTTGGCTCACCCGAAGAGGGAAAAAGTAAAACCTTTGAGCGATTTAAATTAAATCTGCGTAAGGTAGAGTTGTGGTTTTCCGCTGTTTTTTTGCCGTTTTGTATCTTTGTTTGGGTGACGAGCGGTTATATTTATGTCCCTATGTACACTAACGAGGGGTTTTTTCTACCGCTCCGGTTCTCGTTTTTGATTGCGGTTATTGCTGCTGGGCTTTCTTTGTCCTCAGCGCTTAGCATTATGCTTTACCGCAAGGTTATGCCTGATAAAAAGCGCCAGATTCTCCGTATACGGCGAAACACTCGAGAGACGGCGATATATTTGCTGATATTAGTAATTCCCGTTTGGGCGTTTCAGTGGCTGGCGCTGTTGTTGTTTGATCTGGATTTGTTTCCTTTTCGCGGCGTTGCAGGAAATCTTGTCTTGTGGCGCCCAGAAATGGCTTCTTTGGCGGGCTTCTTTAACGATGGTAGCTTGCTGGTTGGCCTTATAGTAGCCTTATCCGCTGCGGCGGTTTTGGCTGTGGCGTTCTATTTTTCTCGTTTGAAACGTCTATCTTACTATTTACTTTCTCTTTCCATATTCTGCGTTGGTTTTTGTTGTCTTACCACATTTGCGGAAGAATATTTTTCCGGCGCGATGAAATACGGAGACGGGATTATTTATGCCATTCAGGATCCGGCCAGATTCAACTCAATGGCGCTTACATGTTTTGCGATAGTCGGTTTATGCTTTTCATGGGGGACGGCAATTTTGATGACAGGGTTTAAAGCGCCCAAAAGCGCCTGCCAAAGCGGGTAAGATAAACACAGGGCGCTGAGCTTGCTATTTCCGATAAGATCGCCTTGAAAAACTTTTTTTACCCAAATTCTCGCGCAAATATTTCGTAGCGTCGCTAGCCGTCTTAGATCTTCTGGATCGATCTTCCGCAATTATTCTGCATGGTAATCCCGTAGCGCCAACAAGTCGCATGGGATAACAATGAACCACGAATGCGTCGCTTCCCGCTTTTGCGACAAGTTTTTCAAGTGCGTAAACATTTTCCACAACAAAAACTCCCGCTTTCGCGCAAAGCATATCCGCTTTATGGTGTTCTTTGTGGCGCCGCACCCCGGCGAAGTCTATGCCGATCATAGCTACTTTTTTTTCTATCAGTTTGTTGAGTAAATCCCATGACAGTTGAATCGGAGCGGACATGTATTCTTTGGAAGGATAGGAAAGAGAGGCTAGGCGTCCGCTATGGAAAAAGACAAAATCTCTTTCTTTGATACAATCCAGATTGATGTCGTCCGCCTCGACGTCTCGCCCTATGATTGTCTGCACGTCAAATACTCTCCCGTATAGCATAAAATACTCAGGCGGATACGTTTTGCCCATCAAATCTAGGTGCGTGCCAATATGCCCAAAAATATCTATATTTGTGATGGAGCCGTGCGCGGCCGCTACTGACTCCATGGTCTTGAATATTTCGCCGGTCAGCGGAAGCGTCAGGTCAAGTTGGTACATAAGCGTTCCTTTGGGTTGGATAAAACAAGTTTTAAGGTTGATTACGAAAGGGACATTTTTTATTTTTGTATAAAACGTAGTATAAAAATATTTTTCTAAAGTTCCCATGTCAACCAGAACATTTCTTTGTTGATAAAAAATAACAAGCCGATTTCTAAACAAAGGTATGATTGAGTCAGAAAGAATGGCCAAGAATAAAATGCGACGATACTTTATATACTGACCGCGCGGAAGGCTTGTCATTAAAATACGCGATGTTTTGCGAGCAAAGGCCTTAAGCTGGNATAGGGCGGACATACGCTGCGAAGCTTGCGCAATGGGAGTTTTGGCGGCGCAAGGCGTTTTGTCTTTCGCTAATCCAAAGGAAAAATGATGAAAATTGAAATTATGACGGAAATACAGAGTTCTTTTGCAGAAAAGCTTGTGATTGTCTGGGAAGCTTCTGTCAGGGCGACTCATGATTTTTTGCGGGAAGAAGACATTTGTTTTTTTAAACCGCTGGTACGCAAGGCCGTGGAAGAGGTTGGGGCTGTGGCCTATAGCGCGGATAGCGATGGATCTGTCGCGGGATTTATGGTGGTTGCGGATGAAACCATCGAGATGCTGTTCATTCACCCTAATCACAGGGGGCTAGGTCTGGGCAGGCAATTTGTCAACTATGCCACAGATACCCTGAAGGCCAGGCTTGTGGACGTCAACGAACAAAACGCCCAGGCCGCGGGGTTTTATCGTAGAATGGGTTTTGTTGTTGTAGGGCGATCTCCGCTGGACAGTACGGGCAAACCCTTCCCGATTTTGCACATGGAGAAGCGCGGAGAAGGGTCATTATAAAATTGGCAAAGGTAATAGCTTCGCTATGAACTGGTCCAGTCGCAGCCGTCTTTGGGGCACTTAAGAAACTCGCCCTTTTTTTTGTATATTTTTTTAACTAACACTGGAAAGTTGCATTTGGGGCAGGGCTGGAGCATAGGAAGATCCCACAGAGCAAATTTGCAGTCCGGGTAACGGTTGCAGGAATAGAATATCTTGCCATAGCGCGACTTTTTCTCGGTTAATTCCCCTTCTTTGCACTCGGGGCAGACGATACCAGTGCTTTTGGGTTTGACCAGCGGCTGAATGTTTTTGCACGCGGGATAGCCGGAACAGGCAAAATACTTGCCGTACCTGCCGTCCTTGATTAGCATAGGGCTATGACATTTGTCGCATTTTTCCTCAGAAAGCTCTGGTTCGGATGTTTCGCTGGCGCCGGACTCAAGATTGCGGGTATATTTGCAGCCTTCTTTAAAGCCGGTGCAAGCAATGAATTTCCCTCTTTTGCCCAGTTTGATGGCCAGTGGTCGGGCACATTCCGGGCAGTTCTCGTCAAGCGCTACGGTTGTCAGATCATCTTTGCTGACTTCGCTTTCCTTTTGTTTTAACAAAGCAATGAACGGTTCCCAGAATTCTTTAAGAAGCGGCTTCCATTTTTTCTCCCCGCGTGACACCTGGTCGAGTTCCTCTTCGAGCCCAGCGGTGAAATTATAGTCCACATACCGAGAGAAATGAGCCACCAGAAGATCGTTGACCACCATGCCCACGTCTTCCGGAAAGAATCGTTTTTTATCCAAACGCGCGTATTTACGCTCCAGAAGCGTGTTCATGATCGAAGCGTAAGTGGAAGGGCGTCCGATGCCGTACTCTTCCAGAGTTTTAACCAAAGTCGCTTCGGTGTAGCGCGGCGGCGGCTGGGTGAAATGCTGTTCGGGAAACAGTTCGTTCAACTTCAGGGGCGTTCCCTCATCCATGGAGGGCAGCAGCCCTTCTTTTTCTTCATCCTGATCATCGATGCCTTCTATGTAAAGCTTCATAAAACCGGGAAAACGAATGACCGTGCCGGCCGCCCGCAATCCGCAGCGCCGCGCGCCGACAAAAGGAGCTTCAGGGACGGCGGTTTTGAGTTCCGCGCTGATATCAATTGAGGTCTGATCAAGTACGGCTTCGGCCATTTGGCTTGCCACGGCGCGTTTCCAAATCAAGTCGTACAATCTGAAGAGATCGGGCGACAGAAATTTCTTCATGTCAGACGGCGTCCTAGCCATGGAGGTGGGGCGAATCGCTTCGTGCGCTTCTTGGGCGTTTTTTGTTTTAGTGCGGAAAATCCGAGGTTTATCCAATGCGTATTGCGCCCCGTAGATGACGGTAATTACATTGCGGGCCTCGTCAAGCGCCTGGCTTGAAAGGGTTACGCTGTCGGTTCGCATATAGGTAATCAGACCAACCGTGCCATCTGATCCGATTTGAATTCCCTCATACAATTTCTGGGCTGAGGACATGGTTTTTTTTGCTGAAAAACCAAGTTTACGCGAAGCTTCCTGTTGTAACGTGGAGGTAATGAACGGCGGAGAGGGCTTGCGTTTGCGTTCGGTCTTGGTGATTTTCTTTACCTGGTAGTCCGCTGATTCCAAGGAATTTTTTAGACAGGTCGCCACATTTTCATTTGGAAGATCAAACTTCCCCAGCTTTTTGCCGGCGACATCCGTCAGCGTTGCTTTGAACTCAGCTCCGGCAGGAGGCTGTAAACGGGCGGCGATAGTCCAGTATTCCTGTTCCCTGAATGCTTGGATTTCCTTTTCTCTCTCGCAGACAAGTCGAAGAGCAACCGACTGTACGCGTCCTGCCGAGAGGCCGTAACGGATTTTTTTCCACAGAAAGGGCGAAAGGTTGAAGCCGACCAGATAATCCAGAATAGAGCGAGCCTGCTGCGCGTCAACCAGATCGTCCGATATGCCGCGGGGATTATCAACGGCGTGAAGAATGGCGTCTTTAGTTATCTCGTGAAAAACAACGCGCTGTATTGCTACGCCGGACGCTTTTTTATCCAATCCCAAGGCGGCCAAAAGATGCCATGAAATGGCCTCTCCCTCGCGATCCGGGTCAGTCGCTAAGAGCAGTTTTTTTGTCTCTTTAAGCGCGGATTTAATGGCGTCTATATGTTTTTTGCTTTCTGGAAGAGTGTGATATTTGGGCTCAAAACCATGCTCTATGTCCACCGAGCCTTGCTTGCTGGGAAGCGCCCTTACATGTCCGTAAGAAGCCAGAACCCTGTAATCTTTCCCCAAAAATTTTTCAATTGTTTTCGCCTTAGCGGGCGACTCCACAATAACGAGATTTTGCGGCATGGCGTTTATTTGTATTCCTTGTTGTGAATTTAATTTTTTCTTTGTACTGGCTCAGCGTAAGCAAGCGGTTTCACGAGATCGCGTAATAAGTTCCGGGCAGGGACACGATTGCGCCTTTGAGTTCAAGGCGAAGTAACATAGAGGAAATGTCCGCGGCTGTCAATTCTGTTTGGGATATGATCTCGTCAATGTGCAGAGGGGACTGGGCCAACAGTTCGTATATAACCGATTCTTTGGGAGTTAAGGCAAATCCCGCGGAGGGTCGATCGTCGGAGCGCTTGTCCGGCTGGTTTCGGTATTTTGGAAATTCCTCCAGTATGTCCTCCGCGCAATCAACCAGTTTGGCTCCCTGTTTAATCAGACTGTTTGAGCCGCGGCTGGCGGCGAAGGTTATATTGCCAGGTACGGCAAAAACCTCGCGGCCATATTCCAAGGCGTAGCGCGCGGTGATCAGAGATCCACTTTTCTCGGCGGCCTCCACCACCAGTACCCCCATGGAAAGTCCGCTTATGATGCGATTTCGCCGGGGAAAGTTTTCCGCCAGAGGCTGGGTTCCCAATGGAAATTCCGAAACCAGACACCCTTGGGCGGCAACGTCATCGAAAAGAACGCGGTTCTCCGGGGGATAAACCATGTTTATTCCGCACCCCAATACTCCGATAGTTCTTCCGCCCCCGGCCAAAGCGCCTTTATGCGCCGCAGTGTCCACGCCCCGAGCCATCCCGGAAGCCACGGCTATTCCGCGTTGCGCTAGGGATTCAGCCATCCGAGTGGTTGTAAGCAATCCGTATCTTGTGGCTCGACGGGAACCTACGATAGCAATTATTGGTTCTGACGAACGTAGTTGCCCTTTTACGTATAGAAACGGCGGAGGATCGCTGATCTGAAAAAGTGATTTGGGGTAATGTGGCGAAGTAAATGTGATCAGCCCGGCTCCGCTTGCCGCGAGGCGTTCGCATTCCTTGTCTGCAAAATCTCTCCAATATCCGGATAGTATGGATTCCGCGACGGTCGGCGTCACGCCTTTTATCATGGACAGTCGGGTTGGTTTTGCTGACAGCGCGTCCTGCGGGGAACCAAAATATTCCAAGAGACGTCGAAAAGTTACGTTTCCTATGCCAGGGACAGATTTAAGACCGATCCAGTAATAACTTTCTCTGTCGTCACAAAAATAAGACATGAGGTTAGTCCGGATACTTCCGGCGTTATGGCAAGATTCCCATCATCGGAAGTCGCCAGGACGCGCGCAATTGAATTGTCTAAAAAAGGCCGACTGTAAAAAACAGTCGGCCGGATATAATTAGTGTGAACGTTTTATTTGGTTTGGGTGATGAGCTTGTCACCCTTCATTATGGGGTCCACGCTTTTGACCACCAGAGCGGTTGCAGTTTTTTTCCCGGTTTCCAGAATCACCAGAGCGCCTAGAAGTTCTTGTGGAAGTTTGTCAACCCGTCCCTCAGTTGCGATCTTATCCGGAGTGACATCCCTCACTATGTACAGCAGATTACCGGGAAGAGC
>JGI994J12354_10005390_pt1 | contig 11029 bp, 12 predicted proteins | sample IntmicLarv3ML3BL_FD_12354 | JGI IMG/M metagenome (IMG submission 12354) | reverse complement strand
GATGATCGAGAATATGAAACTAATAATTATCACTGCAAAGATGAACACTAGCATTACTGTTGTAGCCATATCGCTTTCGAAGTACATTTTAAAAGTTTCACTCATCAAAACTATCAAACCATACTTTATTACACATCCGATCACAACATACATCAGGGATTTCTTAAGGTCCCATTTCAGTATCGCTATGAACGCTCCAGCAAACGGTATCATCGGGGCTACACGATTCAGTAGAAGTAATCGTTCATCACCAAGCACAAGGAAATCCGTGTATTTTTTTGCAATTTTTTCTATCCTCGCCGGGACTCTTATGTGGCTTACGAGAAGATATAGCGATGTTATGCCGACTATTTCGGCCAATATCGCGGTTGCAAGGAGTTCCACTCCGAACAGCATAGAGTTACTGATGCACCCTACTGCAAAGAACAATTCCGGTACCATGGGGAGTAAGAACGCATCCAAAAGGAACACTACGAATATGAGGAGTATCGTGCCTAATTCGCTGTGTCCGAATATATCGGTGAGCCAAGTGCCAATATTGATCATTTTTATTCCAGAACCTTTTGTTCGTTAGCGGGTAAAGGCTGAACAGCCGTTAAAAAGTTGTTGATAATCAAAGGTTGATATAATTAAATAACAGGATACTATAATTCACTGTGGTCGAGTCGAACGCCCCTAGGTCGGTACACTCTTTTCTGAGAAGGCCTCTTGTCCTAATTGTACTGGCAGGACTGGCGATAAGATTCGTCTTGATGCCCTTGTTGACATATGATTATGATATGTATCATTGGGCAGTGATATTCGAGAATATCAAAAGCGGTAATAATCTGTACGATCTGACAGGTTACTTCTACACTCCGGTATGGGGGTACATGATGGGTGGCATCTATGCCTTTTCGGATCTTTTCCTCAATGTGGATTCTCTGGGCACCACATTCACGAATATGCTACCGATAGAAGTGCTGGCTCATCGTTTCCATATCGCAACCATCACAACCGTTCAATTCAACATGTTGATGAAGGTGCCGCTGGTCATATGCGACATCGTCGTTGGATACATCATATACAAATTGATACTTGGGCGCACCGGAGATCGAAAGAAGGCAACATATGGATTCGGATTATGGTTCTTGTGTCCCATCGTTATCTACATGTCTGCGGTTCAGGCGATGTTCGATACGATATCCGCCTTGCTTCTTTTGCTCACAGTATTCATGCTGTACAAAGACAAATGTTTCATTGCAGGAGCTCTTTTCTCGGTGGCATTCCTTTTGAAATTCTTCCCGGTGTTCTGTATCTTCGTGTTGATCGGATACATCTGTGTGAGACACAGGGATGACGGACTGATAAAAAGGAAAGTGATCAGCATGGCATTGGGCGGTCTGATCATGACTGTTATACTGATGTTGCCGCAGATCATCAATGGGCAGATGGATGATGCATTATTGTTCATCACAGGAAGGGCATCAGCTTCTGACAGCTATTCCTCCATCTTCACTTTGCTGGGTGTGGCATTTGCAGGATTCGGAATGTTGTATTTTGGACACAGGATGTTCAGGACTAGGAAGGAAGATGCGGATAAGGCCCTCTTTGAGAACATATTCTTTGCAATGACTTGTGCTGTGTTGATGTCCATCACACCTCAGTATGTCATAGTGTTGATCCCCTTCCTGATAATCCATATAATGACCACTGATTTCAATTATCGTAAATGTTGGATCATCATCAGTGTCGGTGCTTTCGGTGGTGCGTTGATATTGAACAATTTCTCTTTGTTGTGTTCGATCGCAGAATATACAACATTGGTTTCTCCGGAATGGATAGTCTCATCGATGCAGGCACTTGAAGGTACAATATTCGGCGTTACCTACGTGAATATTATCAATGTGTTTTTTAATTTGATGCAATATGCGGGACTAGTGTTGATAATCGCATTCCATTTCCTGGAATCGATAGGTTCAAAGTCTCCGAGATTAGGTACGGCGATATCAAAGCTCAAGAATGCAGGGGTGAGAAAAAGTGAAGTTTGACAAAAAGATGGAATTGATAGCCATCGTAGTTCTGGCGGTTGTGATCATCGGTGAGATCGCAGTCTACACAGCCAGTCAGGACAGATACTCCACGGACATTGAGTTTGAAAGTGATTCTTTCTCCTATAAGATCTCCTCCAAAGGTGCGGAGACATATTCGATCCTGGTGATGGAAAATGGTGAAGTTGGTGCCATGACCGAGATCTACGTCTACTTCGACGGGAAGTATAAATCGAACTACAAAGAAGGGGTCGTACCCATAGGTGCCAAGGCATTGGATCAGAAATACTACCTTGAGCAGCTGATGAAACAGCTCGAATACAGAGGTGCCGTTAAGGTCACGATGCTTGATGCGAATGAGTTAGCAACGGTATTGAGCAATGATATTGCTGACGGAAATTATTCTAAGGGGCTGGTGGTGGTATCGGGTGCCCTTCCGGATACGATATACCAGGGTGATCAGGGTGACACCATATTCGGATGGATGGAGAAGGGAGGGAGATTGTATTGGGCAGGCAATCTTCTGGGCGCGTTCTATTCCACAGAGGACGATCTCCACGAGGTTGATGGCTATCAGATGCTTTTCTTCGGGGCCGAGTGTCTTAATACAGGAGATGTCGACAGAGCATTCTCGGACGTTCCCGGCAACGATCTCAGGAACTCCTTGTCATTGATGAACAACTCAGTAAGATATGGCATCGATGCAGGAATGCTTGCCTCCGTCAAAGGAAACGACAAGGTTCTTGCGTTCGGTTATTCTGAGGAGAATTATTCCAGTATCGTCATGACCAATTACGGGAAAGGAATGATATGTGTTCTGGGCGGAGATTATTCCAACGATCAACGTAACGATCTGGCACAGGTACTTTCATCGCAGGTTTGTTACTGTACGGAACTTATAGAGACCATGACCGGGAAAGTCGTAAGGGGCACGGTCGAGGGCACTTATGAATTACAAAGAACTTTCGAAAACATCGCCGTGTATGTTTATCTCGGCGGCTATTTCCCCGTTCACGGGGGATTCTTTTCATGAGGTAGAATGAGCGAATCCGCAGACGCCGAGGGATCTGGAATAGGATCCGTGCTCATAAAGGGGTTTCTGAAGCATCCTCTCCTGTGGATGACCGCGATAGGTCTGCTGATAAGGATCATCGTGGGGATATTCCTCACGTATAATTTCGATGTCTCGCACTGGGCGCTGGTCATTGAGAACATCAGATCCGGGAACAATCTGTACGAATTGGACGGCTATTACTACACCCCTCCTTGGGGATATGTACTCGCATTCCTGTCATCGATCGGGGACCTCGTCGGTGTTGGGGATCTGGGAGCCAGGGTACTTGATGCCCTCTCGGTGGAAAGCTACACTGAATGGCATATCACGGCTACACTGACAACGATCCCCTTCAATATGCTCATAAAGGTCCCGCTTTTCCTTTGCGATATCGCTGTGGCCTATGTCATCCGCTGGATAGTTCTCAGGGTGACAGACGACAAGAGGAAAGCGAACATCGCGTACATCCTCTGGCTTCTTTGTCCTCTGGTGATAGCTGTGAGTTCTGCCGTAGGAATGTTCGATACAATATTGGTGCTCACGGTGCTGTTGAGTGTGGTTTTCCTGATGAAGGAGAGTTATTTCCTGGCCGGAACGATGTTCGGTCTGGCGGTTCTCATCAAGTTCTTCCCGGTGTTCTTCATCTTTTTGTTCGTGGCATACATCATCGCCAAACACAGAGATGACGGAACGATGTTCAAGAATCTCGGTCTCGCTGTCGCAGGTGCGTTGACTATAACTGTGGTCCTGTTATTGCCGAATATTCTGGAAGGATCAGTGGGTGAGACGATATCCTTCCTTACCACCAGAGTTGGTTCCGGAGTAGGAGCGGGACTGGGCTCGATCGAGTCATACGGGACGATGTTGGCTTACATTGCATTCTTAGTAGTGTCGATATACATCGCTTGCTGCATGTACAGGGGGAGGGAAGAAGGAGAGTCGCTGGACAGGAAATTCATGTTCTTAATGCTGGTTAACACCACGGTGCTGTTTCTGTATCCGTCCACCCCACAGTACATACTTCTTCTGCTTCCGTTCGTTATATGCGCGATGATGGCAGTGGACGGCAGGTTCAAGATACCGTTCATAATGTTCGCGATTGGGTCTGCGGTCTTCGCTTTGTCTTCCAACTTCATGTTCCTTCTGTCCTTCAGCGCATTCACCGATATGCTTTCCATAGAATCTCTGATGCCATTGATCGATATGTTCCAGGAACCGTTGATATCTGATATCAATGCGATGAAGATCATGTATTTCGCGGGAGGGATAACCCAATATGCCGCTACGATCTATGTGTTGATCCTGGTCTACAAGATGAGAAAAGAATGCAAAAACGATCCCGGGCTTGAGTGGTGCTGTTCTTGCAGAAGGAATGCGACTGTTGAACCTGACGACCTCAAATAATATATACTGCCAAGGATTAGCGCGGTTGCTCTTTAAGAGCCGATGAATGATGACGGTGCATATGTCACCGGAAAGAGGTAATTAAAATGTCCGTATTTGTAAAGTTTGAGACACCGAAGGAGCTTTCCGACAAGGCTTATTCCCTTGCCGAGATCGCAAGGAACGGCGGAAAGATAAAGAAAGGAACCAACGAAGTAACGAAAGCTGTGGAACGCGGAGATGCCGCGATCGTTATCATGGCCACAGACGTCACTCCCCCCGAGATATTGGCTCATATGCCAGCTCTTTGTGATGAGAGGAACGTTGCATTCGTGTATGTTCCCAGCAAAGCAGAGCTCGGAAACGCTATCGGTCTCGAAAAGCCTACTGCATCGATCGCTATAGTCGATGTCGGAAAGGGAAAACCGGTTTGCGATGAGATCGTCCAGGCAGTCAAAGCACTGAGAAACTAAGGTGATTTTGATGGTAGACGCAGACAGCATCCCCTCTGAGGTCGTAGAGATAATCGGCCGCACAGGGATGACAGGTGAGGCCACCCAGGTCAAGGTCCGTGTTTTGGACGGCCGTGACAAGGGAAGGATAATCACCAGAAACATCATGGGCCCCGTGAGAGTGGGGGATATCCTCATGCTCAGAGAGACATCCAGAGAAGCAAGGAAACTCGGAATGGGCAGGTGATCATATGGTTGAGATTAGAAAATGTTCATTCTGCGGTGCAGATATCGAACCCGGCACGGGTAAGATGTACGTCAAAAAGGACGGCACGATCTTGAACTTCGACAACAACAAATGTTTCAAGAACATGATCCAACTCAAGAGGGTCGCAAGGACCACTGCTTGGACAGAAAAAGCAGCGATTGAGAAGGCAGCACGTCTCAGAGCGATCGAGAAGAAGGAGTGATCCCCATGGCTATGGAGAGAACCTACCTTATGGTCAAACCCGACGGGGTCCAGAGAAGTCTCTGCGGAGACATTGTGTCACGCTTCGAGAAGAAAGGATTGAAGATCGTAGGCATGAAATTCATGGTGATCCCTAAGGAGACCGCCGAGAATCACTACGGCGAACACAAGGGGAAAGGATTCTACAATTCATTGATCTCCTATATCACATCAGGGCCGGTATTGGCAATGGTGTTGGAAGGGGACAATGCAGTTGCCGTGTGCAGGAACATGATGGGCAAGACAAATCCTCAGGAATCTGCCCCTGGCACGATACGCGGTGACTACGGAATGGTGACCGGAATGAACCTCATTCACGGCTCCGATTCACCGGAATCCGCAAAGAGGGAGATATCAATCTTCTTCAAACCCGAAGAACTGATCGCATACGAAAGATCTTCTGACGAATGGATCTACGAATAAACCTTTTATCCAATACCCGGAAAGTGATCGAATGGCAATAAGACAGCCCGTCGTCAGCGTACTGGGCCATGTAGACCATGGTAAGACCAAGCTTCTTGATAGGATCAGGGGTACATCTGTTCAGGCAAGGGAAGCCGGTGCAATAACTCAGCATATCGGTGCGACAGAGGTACCTATCGATCACATTTACAAGGTATGTTCCCGCTTGATCGGGAAGAAAAAATTCGATGTACCAGGATTACTTTTTATTGATACTCCGGGGCATCATTCTTTTGTAACACTCAGGGCCAGAGGAGGATCATTGGCCGATCTCGCGGTCCTTGTGATAGATATAAGAGAAGGACTTATGCCTCAGACCATTGAGTCGATACGTATCCTCCGGCAGTTCAAGACCCCTTTTGTTATAGCTTTGAATAAAGTCGATACCATCCAAGGGTGGATAGCCGAGGACGGTAGACCTTTCGTGATCTCGGAGAAGATGCAGCAGGAGCATACATTAGCAGCATTCAATGACAGGATGTATGCGATAATATCACAGTTGGCATCCGAAGGCATATCTTCGGACAGATACGACAGGATAGATGATTTCACCAAGGCAGTAGCACTTATTCCGATAAGTGCGAAAGAAGGGGAAGGGATACCGGACCTTCTTCTGATGTTGATCGGTCTGGCACAACGTTTCCTCGAGGATCAGTTGGAGAAGGGAGAAGGTCCTGGAAAAGGAACGATCCTGGAGATAAAAGAGGAGAAGGGACTCGGAAAGACGATGGATATAATCCTGTACTCGGGAACGATAAAGAAAGGTGATACAGTGGCATTGGGGACCAGCGGAGCTCCACTGGTCACAAAGGTCAAAGCGATCCTGAAACCCAAACCTCTGGATGAGATCAGGGATCCAAGGGACCGATTCGATTCCGTGAAAGAGTTGCATGCGGCAGCAGGAGTGAAAATCTCCTGTCAGAATATGGAAGGGGTGATCGCTGGAGCACTTCTGGTCGTTGTCAAAGGAAATAACGATCCTGCGATATTAGACCTGAAAGAGGAGACCAGCATCAAGATAGATGTGCAGGAGAAAGGTATAACGATCAAGGCTGATGCCATCGGTTCCCTTGAGGCACTGGCATTCGAGACCAAGGCTGCAGGTATACCGATCCGTAAGTACGGTGTCGGGGACATCACCCGTAGAGATGTCGTAGAGGCGGCGTACGGCGACAAAGGGCACAGTGTGTTGTTGGGATTCAATGTGGCCGTCACAAAAGATGCGGAAACGGAATTGGCGAATCATGATCTGAAAGTCATGACCAGCGATATTGTCTACAAGTTAATAGAGGATTATCAACTCTGGGCGGACGAATCGAAGAGAAAAACGGATTCTGACAAAAGATCAGAGTTCTCATTCCCTGCAAAATTCAAGATACTACCCAACTGTATATTCAGAGCAAGTAAGCCGGCGATAGTGGGCGTCAGAGTGTTAAGCGGGAGAATAAGGATAGGACAGCATCTCATTGGGGCTGACGGAAGGGATGTTGGAAAGATAAAGAGCATCCATACAGGCGAAGATGCTTTGAAAGAGGCTAAACAGGGAGACGAGGTCGCCATCGGTATTGACGGCGTCACTGTGGGGCGACAGATCAACGAAGAGGACGTGATCTATGTGGACCTGATAGGATCTGCTGTGAAGCAACTCGCGACACTCGATTTGACCGATGATGAAAGGATGACGCTCGAAGAGACCATAGCAATAAAAAGGAAAGAAGAACCTTTCTGGGGAATGTGAACATGACCGACCGTGCAAAAGGCGGCGAGCGCAAAGGTATGGCCAGAGAGATATACAATTTTGTATCGAACTTAGAAGAGTCTCTCGATAAGAAAGTATCCGTCAAATTCGATTTCGACAGGATAATGATATGTGGGATGGGCGGGTCTGCTATCGGCGGTGACATAATCAAAGACAGTGTGATCGGTGAGATCAAGTATCCTGTAACAATACAACGTTTTCCCGAGCTTCCGAAGTGGGTCAACGAAAAGACCCTCGCAATAGTGTCCAGCTATTCCGGAAATACCATCGAGACCCTCTCGATGTATAATCAGGCGATGGGTCGGAATTGTCCTATTATCGTTATGACCTCAGGAGGGGAGTTGGAACAACTGGGAATCAAGAACAAACAGATGATGATCAAGATGGCACCCGGACTTCAACCGCGGAGTGCGCTGGGAATGAACCTGGGCTATCTGGCCAATATAATGGATTCTCTGTGCGGTACCAAGTGTGTTGCGGAGATAAGAAAACTTATTCCGTCACTGATGAAACTGAGGGACAAACTCGACGGGAACAGAAGCGAGGCACGAAAGATCGCAGAGGAGATACAGGAAAGGACCCCGATCGTGTATGCTACCGCAGGGATATACGCATCAGCGATAAGGTGGAAGAGCCAGATAAACGAGAATTCAAAAATGATGGCCTTCGCAGGATCTGTGCCGGAGTTCAATCATAATGAGATAATGGGATGGTCAGAAGGTGAACTCAGGGACAAATGTGTTCTCATATTCCTTTACGAAGTGTCTGCACCGAAAGCCATTCGAAAAATGGCCGATGCATCAATATCGGCGATGAAAGGTTACGGCCAGGACGTGAAGGTTGTAAAGATAAAGGGTAAATCGTCTCTTGAGAGGATATTGAGGGCAGTGATGATAGGAGACTATGTTTCACTGTACCTGGCGGAATCCAGGGGAGTGGACCCGATGGATATTCATTCAATCGTTGAATTCAAGGCCCGTATCTCCGGTAAACCCCCTAAATCTGCCAGCGGAAAAAGGAAGACAAAATAGGTGTTGCCCATCCTACGATAAGGTAACGGATCGAAGTGAGTATCCCAGACATATTTTTTTAGATCATTGAGAACAAACCTTTATATGGTATACCTTATTAACGCGAGTTACAGGCGTTCAAATGGTAGAATTCAAAGCCGTAGTAAATGATGTCAAGACAGGAAAGTCTTACAACGTTACCGTGTCAGGCCACCACGCGAACTCTCTGAATGGTAAGAACATCGGAGAGATCGTAGATGGAATTTTTGTTGGTCTCCCCGGTTACAAACTGAAAATAACAGGCGGAAGCGACGGGAACGGTACCCCAATGAGGTCAGACCTTCCCGGTAACAAGAGAAGGAACATCCTCCTCTCCGAGAGTCTCGGATTCCACGAGAGATACCCCGGAGAGAGAAGAAGGGTGGCCGTGCGCGGATCCGCAATATCAGGTGAGATAGTGCAAGTTAACCTTGCTATTACAGAATACGGACCGAAATCCGTCGAAGAGTCTTTTGCCCCACCGACTGAAGGTGCGTCCGAGGCACACTGATGAAGGTCCCGAAGCAGCCCGAGGTCAATATCGGGATGATAGGTCACGTCGATCACGGCAAGACAACTCTCACAAAAGCCCTTTCGGGTGAGTGGACAGACCGTCACTCGGAGGAAGTCAAGAGAGGGATCTCTATAAGGCTGGGATATGCTGATGTGGCCTTTTACAAATGTTCGGATTGTCAGGGTGCTGCGGCATTCAGTACTACAACCAAGTGCAAGAATTGCGGTGCAAAGACAGAGTTCCTGAGATCCATATCCTTTGTGGATGCACCTGGGCACGAGACCTTGATGGCAACAATGCTGTCAGGCGCCGCCCTCATGGACGGAGCATTGCTTCTGGTCGCTGCGAATGAGAAATGTCCGCAGCCGCAAACCAAAGAGCATTTGATGGCTCTGTCGATCATCGGTATCGAGAACATCATCATCGTTCAGAATAAGATCGATATTGTCTCCAGGGATCAGGCGGTCGAGAATTACAAACAGATAAAAGAGTTTGTGAAAGGGACCATTGCTGAAAATGCACCCATCATACCCGTATCAGCCAACCGCGGCGTGAACATCGATATGCTCATCGAGAGCATAGAGGAACACATCGTATCCAAGGTGAAAAGGGATATCAAGGCGGACCCTCTGATGCATGTTGCGAGATCATTCGATATCAATTCTCCCGGAACTCTCCCTCAGGATCTGAAAGGAGGGGTCATCGGGGGCACGCTGATAGAAGGTAAACTGAAAGTCGGCGACAATATCGAGATAGTGCCCGGAAGAAGAGTGGAGGTCGCAGGGAAGACCACTTACGAGAAGATATCCGCAAAGGTCACTTCGCTGCAGGCTGGAGGCAAGAGCGTGAAAGAGGTTCTTCCAGGCGGTCTGATAGCGATAGGTACAGCATTGGACCCTTCAATCACTAAATCGGATGGATTGACCGGTAGGGTTGTCGGTTCCCCGGGAAAACTTCCAGCAGTAGTGCATGATTTCATTATGAAGACCACACTTTTAGATCGTGTGGTAGGTTCTTCTGCAGATCTCGTTGTTGACGACATCAAAAGCAATGAACCTTTGATGTTGAGCGTAGGTACAGCGACAACGGTCGGGGTCGTCAAGAGCGCAAGGTCGGATTCTGCCGAGGTTGCTCTCAAGATCCCGGTGTGCATACTTCCGGGACAAAGGGTTGCCATATCAAGAAGGATCTCCAACAAATGGAGATTGATCGGATACGGGATAATCGAACAGTGAGCGTATGCAGACTGTTGTCCTGGATACAAACGCCCTTCTGATGCCTTTTGAGATGAAGATCAATCTGGACATTGCTATAGCCGATCTTTTGGGAGAGGTAAGATGTATTGTGCCTGCTCCACTGATCGGTGAATTGAAACATCTGGATCATAAGTTTGCCAAAGTAGCTTTGGAATTGGCGAAAAAATATGAGATAATCCAGACGACATCATCAGGCGATAATGCTGTTCTGGAAGCTGCCTTGATGACCAACGGATACATCCTCACCAACGATAAAGAATTGAAGAGAAGGGCAAGAAGTCAGAGGGTGCCTGTGATATATCTTAGATCAGACACACATCTGGTCATCGATTGATCAGATCAAAGGATTGGGCAGGTCTTCGAATTCGTCCATTCTGTTTGGCTGTTTCCCTATCTCTTTCAATCTCATCATGATCAGTTCCTGTCCTTTAGAGGTCACTCCAAATATAGGGATCTTTTTGCCAGCGACAAGAACATCTCTTTTCATTGCTTCCTTCCTGATATTCACCGACGCACATGCGGTGATGATGTCACAATGGTCGAACATCATCTTTGCGCCTTC
>JGI994J12354_10005389_pt1 | contig 11030 bp, 13 predicted proteins | sample IntmicLarv3ML3BL_FD_12354 | JGI IMG/M metagenome (IMG submission 12354) | reverse complement strand
CCGCCGATACACACTGCCGTTGCCTCGAACGGCTTGCACGCAAACGCGGCGTAGGCAGGGCGGCCGTTTTCGTATACAAAGCGGTATGCCGCAACAGGTGCTTCCAACAGACGTTGCAGAAGCGCTTCCGCCTCTGCAGCCTTGCTGATGGTGGTGAACTGCCCGTCCACGCCGCCCGCTTTCTGCTCTGGCGGCTGTATGCCCTGCGCCTTCGCGCGGCTGAGGAGCATCCGCAAATCAAGGCGTTGCAGCTCTACCATCGCTGCGGGGGTGAACAGGCTGCCCAGCCTCATTTTCTCCAAATCAAGCTCCACCGGCGCGTTCGTCACAATCGTCGCGAGGAGCAGGCTCAAGCGTGCCTGTTCCTGATACGTGACAAGATTTTCTGCCGCCTTTTTCGGCTTCACCTCTGCGGCGTGCGCGATGGCTGTCTCGATGTCCTTATATTCCTGTATCAGCTTGTATGCCGTTTTCTCGCCGATGCCGGGCACGCCGGGAATGTTGTCCGATGCATCGCCCATCAGCGCCTTGACATGGATGAACTCCGTCGGGGTCACGCCCAGCGCCGCCTCCACATCCGCCGCAAAATAGTCCTCGACCTCCGTTTTCCCCGCTTTCGTCTTCGGGATGCGGATTTGGATGGTGTCTGAAGCCATCTGCAACAAATCCCTGTCGCCCGAGATTACGACAGGCGTCAGCCCCGCCGCCTGCGCCTTGACCGCCAGCGTGCCGAGCAGATCGTCCGCCTCAAAGCCTTCCGCCGTGCAGACCGCGACATTCATCTTCGTCAGCAGCTCTTTCAGCAGCGGAATCTGCGGGCGCAGCTCATCCGGCATCGACTTGCGCGTGCCCTTGTACTCGCTGTATTCCTGATGGCGAAACGTTGGCACAGGCAGGTCAAACGCCACCGCCACGTAGTCCGGATGCTCCTCCTCGCACAGCTTGCCGAAAATATTGAAGAAGCCCGCCACCGCGTTCGTGAACGTGCCGTCCGCCGCTGTCAGTATCGGCAGGGCATAAAACGCGCGGTTAATCAGGCTATTGCCGTCTATAATCATTATTTTTTCTTTCATGTCAAATGCCTCCCTTGCAGTAAATAGGAAACGCCGCATAATTCAAGAAAAGGAATTGCGTTGTACGCTGAGCACAAAGAACTCAGCTATCGCGCCGAGGATGAAAAACTCGGCTATTCTTGATGATTGAAAAGAAACGTCGTACTTCGGCATTTTCCCCGAATCATCAAGAAAGAACCCGACGTACAAGAATCGCAGAGGTGGTTTTCCTCTGCATGGCGACACGGCTTTAGCTTATTGGATGCTTCACCCAATAAGCGTTGTGTCGTTTCTGCCTGCCTTTAGGCGGAAATTCCGACGCTTTTAGCTATTCTTTTTTCTCTGTACAGTGTTTCCAATAGCCTGCCTTCCTATTATACCGCAAAGTAGGCCAGAAGAAAAGCTGAACTTGCGGCTGACGCAGAAACTTTTGCCGCCGCCGAAATTTCCTCTTGACACGGGCGGTAAAGGATGCTATAATACGTTTTGTCGATTCGGAAACGGTCGCGGAATTGTATAAGCACTCGTGGCGGAATTGGTATACGCGCATGACTAAGGATCATGTGGGGCGACCCGTGCAGGTTCAAGTCCTGTCGAGTGCAGTAGTAAGCAACCCGAGATATGTGCATATCAAATTGGGAGTCCAAAATTCGGGCTTCTTTTTTGATTTTAGCGGATTTATGCAATGACAATTCGAGAAAAGTATAGCGGCAATTTGGTTACCATAAATGCTTCTAAAAAAGGCCCTCGATTGTAAAGTGAAACGCCTGCCCAGTGCATGAATCGCAACAATATTATCGTCTGTCACCGGGTGTCGCACTTCATTTTACAAAATAAATTGTTTTTCTTTCGGGTAGAAAGACAGAATGGCTTTTTACCCATAATTCCCGCTACTACCATTCAACAATATTCGGTCTTTGTTTATACCACCACAATTCGTTATCGTTGATAAACCTTGTTAAAACTTCGGCGTAATCCTCCGGCGGAGCGTAATCAATAAAATTCAAAACAGCATTGACAAGTTCAGTTTTCGACTCGTCTGTTAAACTGTATAGAAAGCGATTCGCTTTTTCAACAATGTCATCCGGCTTGTTTCCCAGCTTTTCGACTGTTTCCAATAACGCTTTGTGACACGGGAACAAAACCTCGTTATTCTGTAAAATCAGCCTTAACCCAAACAGGACAATATCAGAAGCGACTCTTATCCTCAAATATGTGTTGTCTTTTGAAACGCTCCAGAAGTACCCGTAATTGAGATTGAACGCAGCGTAAAACGAGAGCAATTTTTCGTTTTTCTCTTGTTTTGGAAAAGATAGTATTTGCTCAATAAGCTCAATTACCTCTTTATTATCTCCGAATACGCATTTCGATGATTCAAATGCATTCCGGAAGGGTTCGCAAGTATTGAATTGTAGTGTATTAATGGTCTACGCGAAAATCTCTCCTTCGGGGAGATTTACAAGCTTTCAGGTGAAAAGATTGAGGAAGATATCGCAAATAAAACAAATATCTTGTTGCGTAGGACAGGATGCGAAATCGTTGAAAATTAAGATGAAACTTATAAAGCTTACACTGTTGGGTTCAAGAAAAAATTACTCTGTTGAATTCAAAGATGGGCTAAACTATATCTCAGGCCATACCGCAACAGGCAAGATGTCTATTCTTGAGATGATCGATTACAGCTTAGGGTCTAAAGATCATAAATCATATATAGAGATTGGAAGTAGTTGTTCGGCAGTTGAATTGGAACTACTGATTGGGACAGAATAATTTCTATTTCGCCGCAAGCTTTTCATGTTCACAGAAGCTATGGTTATTGAAATCCGGGATGTGAACAAGCAAAAATATGTTTTTTATACACGTTGCGATATTGATGTGCCGAGTAATCCTCCGTCTCTTTCTGCATTTTTAATCGAAAAACTTAATCTTGCAGATGTGGCTATTAGCGGAAATCAGTTTAGTTTTAGATATCTTTTTAAATACTCGTATCTGAAGCAGACAGAGATTGATAATGAAGACATTATGCGAGAAAAAGATTGGCCGCATAATCTCAAACGCAAGGCAACTTTTGAAATTATTTTCAACCTATTTGATGCAACCCTTGATGGGTACAAAGATACTCTCAAAAAGAAAGCTGCTGAACGCGACAAACTGAACATTCGGCTACAAGGAATAAAGGATTTTCTGATAAATTCTGATTTGACAGACATGGCTGAATATACAAAACAGGCAAAAAGCTAGCATTGGAAATTGAATTCCTTAGACACCAACTTTCCGAGACAAAGCAAAATAAAGGTGTTGATACTTCTTTTGCTTTGTCACGAGTTATACCTATGTGCTTGGCCTCAACAGAGTATCACAGACAGTGATGAATTACCCAAACAAGACCGAAACGGGCATTGATGGTCAGAACTCGTATACTGATTTAGCGGTTGAAAAATATTCAAAGCTCTACCTTCATCAAAACCGATTAGGCTCGACAATCCGCATGACAAGAGAGAATAGAACCACCATCGCTTGAGCGGATTATGACGAGTGGGGAGTACCGCGCTCGTCGAGAGACTTTGATATGAATATGGCAGGCGTGGATAATGTGATTGGGTTTACGACATATACATATGATACCGTGCTGGATAAGTTCTTCGCGCAGGCGAGAATGTATGACCAGAACAATAGAAGATTCATGGCAAGCGACCCGATTAAGGACGGTACAAATTGGTATACGTATTGTGAGAATAATGTTTGATTAACATTGAATCCGACATGGATTATAAGCAGGCGCAGATTACGTTCATTCGCAAGGCCGCGGCGGCTCTTCGCCCGGGAGGACATCTGTATCTCGACTTTCAACTGCTTTTTGATGATGCGGAAATCTTTAATAGTACGAGAGAAAGCAGTTGTCTTGAAGGAACGGATGATATGGGGACGCTTGGACGCACGAAGAGCTACGGAACGTCTATGACCCTGTGACACAGATGTGCGGCGACATGAGCCATTGGAGCTGACGACCAATAATGGGGAAGAGTTTACGATTGCTCAAAACTGGTATAAGCATATTCCGAAGCAAGCCCAGGTCTATGAATGGCTGGCCGAGGCAGGGCTGGCAATCGAAAAGACCTATAAGAATTTTTCCGCCGAGCCGTTGCCGAAGCCTATCGATGAGTCTGTCTACCGCGCGACGATTTGGGCATGTAAATGCTAAATACAAAACCGCAAGAGGCATAGCGCCTCTTGCGGTTTCGCTTTGCGTGAAATTTGATTGGCGATTATTTTTTCTTGATACTCGAACCGATAGCCAGCCCTATGCCCAGGCCGATGCTGATGCCGAGCGCAAGGTTATCGAAGACCGTCAATCCCAGCGCCACGCCGAGGCCCATGCCGATGGCCAAGCCGGTTGAAATGTGGTTACCTTCTGGCTCTTGCTTTTTTTTCGTTGTCATGATTGTTGTTGAGATTATCGTCAGCCATATGGTTGCCTCCTTTGTGATGCGGCTTCTAAATGGATTATAGCACATATAGTTGCTTTGTGTATAGTGAACTGTCAGCTTTTTTTATCCTTCGCGGCGCTATCTTCGGCGAGAATCCGCGAAAGGCCGCTGTTTATCTCTTTGCCGAGCTTGGTAAGCACATCGATGCCGAGCGTTGTGATGGAATGGCTCTTGCTTGGACGGTAGAGTGCTTGTTTGATTCTGTTTTGCCATCGCCCCATGATGAGGCCTCCCTTTTTTGGCTATATCGTATACTATGCGGCGGACGATTACGAATTCATAACGAAAATGTTACAAAATTATTAAAAATGTATTTACAAATGTGCTGTTATGGCATAGAATAGGAGGCGTGGAAGAACACTTTTGAAAAGCAATGACGTTTATGGAGGGCTTTTAGGATGCGTATTCGTAAATGGACAGCGATTTGCCTGGCCGTATTGACGCTGGGGACTGTGCCGACACAGGCTGTGGCGGTCATGGCAACAGCAGAAGCGCCGGTCGAAGAGGACGGGCGGATACAGACAATGGCGGCGTGGCTGGGGCGATTCGACTATCCCGATGTCGCGGCATACTACGACAATGCGGTGGCCTCCATTGCCGAGGCAACGCAGACGGCCAAGGCCGTTTTCGGGTCGGACGAATGGAACGCGGCGTTGGCGGTGCTGGAAGCTGTAACACCTGCCGAGGCCGAGGTTGAAATGGATCCGTCAAAAATGGGCGCGATTGACTGGTTTGGCACGGTGCAGCATGTCTTCCCGCGCGAATGCGATGCGCTGGTGACGGATGTGGATACGGGCAAAAGCTTTTATGTACGCCGTACATTTGGACACAACCATGCGGACATTGAGCCGTTAACGGCGGCGGACGCGGCCATCATCAAGGAAATTTGGGGCGGCGAGTGGAGCTGGGAGCGACGCGCGGTGGTTGTGCAGGTGGAGGGCTACATTCTGGCGGGCAGCATGACGGCATTCCCGCATGCGGGGCGCGATGATATGCCTGCGGTGGCGGTGTGCGACAACCTGTCCGGCGGCTACGGGCGCGGGCAGAATTTGGATTCCGTGAAGGGCAACGGTGTGGATGGGCATATGGATATTCATTTTTTGAACAGCCTGACGCATGGGTCGAACGTGAAGCAGAAGGTGCATCAGGATGCGGTGGCAAAGGCGGCTGTGTATATTGAAAGCCATTATGCCGCGCTGGCGAAGGCGGCGGAGAAATAGACCGCGGGCGACTTTACGCATAATTGCAGGTGGACAAAGGCAAACTAAAAACGCCCCTGCTATTATAGAAAAGCGATACGAATGGTATCAAACCAAAGAGAGGATGAATCAAAATGATGAAAACAAAAGGATTACGAGGCAAGTCGGTGGCGCTTGCGGCGGCGGCTATTATGGCGGCGAGCGTGTCTATGCCGATGGCGGCTATTTATGACCCGAACGCGACGGAGCTGCCGTCGGAGGGCGCGCATGTGTTGATTGTGCCGACAATGATTTCCGCCGGGCCGGCTTTGATTGTGAACGGCGTGGTGCTGAACGACGCGCCCGCGGTGTATCAGAATGAGGACGGCGTGTGGATGCTGCCGATGCGCGCCGTAGCGGAGGGCATCGGCTATACTGTGACATACCGTCCGGAAATCGCGGGCGCGGATGTGCAGAAGGACAACCAGTTCACGACGATTTATTTCAATCGGAACAGCTATTTCTTCAACCGCGTGGCGCCGTTTGAGCTGGAGGCTGCGCCAATTGTGCATAACGGCGTGACATTTGTACCGCTGTCGTTCTTTGAGCGGGTGTTGCAGCAGGAGGTTGTAGCGTCGCAGGAAGAGCTGATTATCGGCAAGGACACGCGCCCGATTGTGCTGGAAGAGACGCTGGCGGAGACGTTCACCATTGAGCTGGCGGAGAACGCTTCGACGGGTTACACATGGAGCTATACAATTGAGCCGGAGGCAGGCATCACGCTGATGTCGAATGAATATGCGGAGGCGGAGCAGGGTGAGGACGCGGATGACGAATTGCAGCCCGTGGGCGCAGCCGGCACACGCACTTGGACATTCAGCGCGGACGAGTTGGGTACGTATATGATGACGTTCACGTATGCCCGCGCGGCATCAGAAGACGCGGAGGCAGAGGCGGCCAATGTGCTGACGTATTCTGTCACGGTTGTTGAGAGCGAGGCGGATGAGGCNGTTACTGAAGCTGAATAAGAANGTGNATAAAAAAGAACTAACTGATTGAAAAGGTCAGTTAGTTCTTTTTTAGTTCGTGAAAATGAATGATTACACATTGTAGCGGAATTTTTGTAACAGCCAGTATACATCGTTGTCGTTCAAGCCGTATTCGGCAATCAGTCTGGATTTGATGCGCTTTAAAGTCTCTTTGTCCGCCGCGTCGTTCGCGGCTTTGATGGCACTGAGATAGTTGTTGTGATCTGATGCGTTCATGTGGGTGCACCTCCTTTCATTTCTGCTCGTCAATACGATACCTATAATCGTACAAGAATGCAGAAGGTAATGATAGCAACAATCACTGTGATGAAGATTAAAATCGCTTTGCGGTTGGATTCAGTTGGTTTTTTTGTGATGTGAGTGTTGTTTTGTGTGCTGTGATTGTTTTTTTGACCAATTAGCCCATATTTACGCTTAGATGCCAGTCGTTCAATTGCCTCTTGATAGCCCATCGCCGCATACCGCTCCATAACCGGAACATAGTAATTTTCCCAATCGTCACCATATAAGTCTTGATAGACATCATCGAGACAGGCGATACCGCTTGCATCGCCTGTCTCGGCGGCGAGCGTGAACCATTTGAGGGCTTCGGATGTGTTTTTATCTGTTCCCCATCCGCCGTCTCTATAGGCCATTCCGACTGAAACCATAGCGTCTACATATCCGCCATTAGCAGATTCAAGACACATATCAAACGCTTCTTTGCTGAACATCCCTTTACTTGAGCGAATGGCAGCCGCATCCCGAAATAGTTTTTCGGCCTCGCTATGATTCATTTCTATTCCTCCTCAATATGTTGTGTCAGAGAGTCTCTAGACATATAATAGAGTATATTCCTCTAATTGTCAATAGTGGTTATTCACCTAAACTATAATATACCTCTACAAGACAATATCGGGAGGGCTTATTATGGATTACGCACAGCGCATCAAGGATCTGCGTGAGGACAGCGACTTGAATCAGACGCAGATTGCCAAGCTGCTGCATGTGGGGCAGAAAACATACTCTGATTACGAGCGTAAAAATTGCCGAATTCCTGTTGACAGTCTGATTATTCTTGCCAAATTCTATAACGTTGACATGAACTATATCTGTGGTGTGAGCGATACACGGCGCGGGTTTCCAGCCCCAAGCGGTGCTATGTAAGTGTGTGATGGGGCGAATAACGCAAAAAGATGGAGAGGCGAAATGCTTCTCCATCTTTTGACCATTATTGCGCGGTGATTTCCAGAATCCGCATGAACGCATCGCCGACAGTGGAACGCTCGGCATCTTCGGCGGCGATGACGGGGCTGCGCCCCAATTCCTGTCCGCCATAGGTGTATACGATTTCGCCCACGACATCGCCCACGGCGACAGGCGCGGCGACGTCCTCGCGGAGAGACAGGGCAGAGGTTACTTCATCATTGCCCTTTGCCGCCACCGCGCTGACTTTGTCCTGTACGATAACAGGAACGCTCGTGCGCTTCGACTTTGCCACGGGAATCTCGCCCACGACAGTGCCCGCAGCGTCACCGCAGACGACCTTGAAGTGCGCGAAGCCATAATCCAGCATCTTCATGACTTCCTGAAAGCGCGTTGTCGGCGCGGGTGCGCCCAGCACGACGGCGATGAGCTTCATGCCGTCGCGTTCCGCCGTGCCGGAGAGGCAATAGCCCGCCTTGCCCGTGGAGCCTGTCTTCAAGCCCGTTGCGCCCTCGTACCAGCGAACGAGCTTGTTCGTGTTCGTCAGGCCGAAGGTGGAGTCGCCGCGCGCGGTGCTGTGCGTGATGGTGTCCATCCACGTGGTGGTGTACTCAAAGGCCTCGGGGTGCTTTATCCACAGCTCGCGGCTCATCAGCGCGATGTCGTGCGCGGAGGTGAAATGCCCGTCTGCGTCAAGGCCGCAGGCGTTTTGGAAAGCGGTGTTTGCCATGCCGAGCGCCTGTGCCTTTTGGTTCATCATGGCCACAAAGCCCTCTTCACTGCCGCCAAGGAACTCAGCCATTGCCACGGCCGCGTCATTCGCGGAGGCGATGACGATAGACTTGGTGAGATCGCGCACGCTTTGCTTCTCCATCGGTTCAAGGAAGACCTGTGAGCCGCCCATGGTTGCGGCATGCTCGCTAACGGTCACGATGTCATCCATGCCAATCTTACCCTCTGCAATCGCGTCGTAGATAAGCAGAATGGTCATGACTTTTGTTACGCTCGCCGGGGCGAGGCGGTCGTGCGATTTGTTTTCAAATAGAATGTTGCCGGACTCAGCCTCCATGATGCAGGCAGCCTTTGCGTCAACTGCCAAGGGCGGCGCATCTGCCGCGTGTGCAGGGATGCCGGGCATAACCGAGAGGCAAATGGCCAGCATAAACGCGGCGATTTTGTATGGAATATTGCTGTCAAACATATATATCAATCCTTTCGTGAGTTTTGTCGAATATACGAATAGGATTGTCGTTGCGGGGTGAAAATATGCTGGTAAATTTGGTGTGACACTTGACGCAAGCGGCGGAAGTTGATATGATTTGAGAGGAAATGATTGCACATATTAAAGAAGAAAAGAAGGTTTTGGAATGCATATCGTTTTATTGGAACCGGAAATACCGCATAACACAGGTGCGATTGGCCGCACATGCCATGCGACGGGCTCGACACTGCATTTGATTCGTCCGCTTGGGTTTTCTGTGGACGAGCGCGCGGTGCAGCGATCGGGGCTGGATTATTGGAAGGAACTGGACGTGCGAATATACGACGATTTCGAGCATTTTCTGCGCGAAAATCAGGGCGCGCGACTATTCATGGCGACGACAAAGGCGCGGCATTCGTATACAGACGTGGTGTACCGCGAGGACGACTATATCGTCTTTGGCCGCGAGAGCCGCGGCTTGCCGGAGGAGCTGTTGTTACAATACCCTGACAGCGCGATTCGTATACCGATGAAGCCGGAGATGCGGTCGCTGAACCTGTCCGTGTCGGCGGGAATTATTTTGTATGAGGCGCTGCGGCAGACGGGGTTCGAGACGCTGGCGACGAAGGGACAGTTACATAGGCATACATGGGACGAGACAGAACATCGTATTTTGTGACATGATTTGGGTGGGTTGTTCATGTATAATGTCTCTTGAAGGAGGGATGCCTGTGAACTGGATACAATGCTTGTCGCAAGCGATTGACTACATCGAAAATCACTTGACCGATGATATTGCTATAGACGAAATAGCAAGCCAAGCGTATACGTCAGGCTCGCATTTTCAACTTGTTTTCCATTTGGTGACCGGCATAACCGTCGGCGAGTATATTCGCAACAGGCGGTTGAGCTTAGCCGCGCAGGATTTATTGCAGCCCAACAGCAAAGTCATCGACGTGGCGGCGCGCTATATGTATGACACGCCGGAAAGCTTTTCGAAAGCATTCACAAGGTTTCACGGAACGCCGCCGTCAAAAATACAACAAAGAAAACGGAAGCAGTTTAATCGCCTATCCATTCACATCACCATTCAGGGAGGGTTTGACATGTCGTTCAAAATTGTTGACGAGTTTCGTTTGGTCGATTGGAAAGAAATCAACGAACAGAAAGGTAAAAAAGCAACGGACGCAGAAAAATATAAAAAGCTTATCGACTGGGCATGGGAAGCAAGAGGGTGCAACCCCGGCGTGTTTGATGCGCTGACCGAATGGTTGCTGGATGATGCGGAGTGGAGCGATGACAAGCTTGCGGAAAACGAGCAGATTCTGATGCAGGGCGTGCTGGCGAGGTTCAGGGAGCAGAACGCGAATCTTCGTGGGTATTTGAAGGAGCTTGAACCGTCCGGCGTGGTGAATGCGGCGATATGGACAGCACTGGACAAGTTCGACAGCGATTTGACAGTGCCGATGGGTTGTCCGCATTATGCAGAGATGCGCGAAGCGGTTGAAAAAATGTTCTCCGATTTTTCGGTCATGCGCGAACGCAGTGTCCGAGAGGTCATTGCGGGCAACAAAACAGGCGCGGAAGGCACGAACAGCGTTGAAATATTTGGGTACATCAATCATTTGAAAAACTGCGACGCGCAGGTGCAATGGTGTTTATTCATGCCGGATTTAGTGAAGTATCAGCAAGACGGGTTCGAGGTGGAAACGTTTGAGTACAAAACAATGCCCGCCATGCGTTTCATTGGGAAAGAAAGCTGCGCGGGCGACAGGCTGGATACGGATGAGGGTCTTCGGAGCCTGTTTGATGTTCTTGATGGTATGGCAGAATACAAATCGGGCTTCGACTATAATGTTCTGTTTCAGCATCATTAC
>JGI994J12354_10005388_pt1 | contig 11032 bp, 6 predicted proteins | sample IntmicLarv3ML3BL_FD_12354 | JGI IMG/M metagenome (IMG submission 12354) | reverse complement strand
CAGGCTCCTCAATCCCCTTTCCAAATCCCAACGAAGCATCTTTGAACTCCTCGCTATCCCCATGCTCGATTGATTTGTATGTGGTAATTTTGCGGGAGGGTAGGTTATGACGAAAACCTCTGTATTGCTGGGCTTCTGACGATAACAAAAACCATCTATCGTTTTATCAATAGATGGTTCATGATTTGGTGGGAGAGGGTGGATTCGAACCACCGAAGTCGTTGACGGCAGATTTACAGTCTGCTCCCTTTGGCCGCTCGGGAACTCTCCCATATTGGAGCTGGTGGACGGACTTGAACCCCCGACCTGCTGATTACAAATCCAGCAAAGGGTTCAGCCGTTTCACAGCTTTTTTCTTGGAGCCGCTAGTCAGACTCGAACTGACGACCTACTGATTACAAGCAGGTAAAAACTGACAGCATTACCAAAAAATTATAAACAAAATTGGACTTAATTGTGCAAATCGCTTTGCGTGCTGTTTATCTGACATTTCTTCAAAAACTTGTCCTTTTGGGTAAATGAGATTTCAAGGAATACCAAGTAAACAGACTTCGTTCGCCTCTTAGAGCCGAATGACATTATACTATGTGGTGGAAATTTTGTCAATATGTATTTCATATATTTTTGGACAAATTTTGAGCTGAATTTCCCACCGCAAATTTGCGGTATGAAAATGCTTAACCCTGCTTGATTACCCCCAAATCCAGTTCAGAAGTCTTGTCAAGGGTGAGCGGAGCGAATTCATACAAACTTTTTCCGCAGAAAAAATTTGTACCCTTGATAAGGCTTTTGAACTGGATTATACTGCCGAAAGCAGGGGGAGCCTTTCCATTTCTCAAAACAATATGCAGACAATAAAAAATATGCTCCCTTTCCGCAGTAAAGGTATGAGCATATTTTTTGTTCGTCTGCACTTGTCGTCATTTAAGAGGAAAGGCTTCTTGTGGCTATGCTGTCCGCATACCCCGCTGTGCTACTTTTGCTCCAGATTTTTGATTCTTGCCCCAATATGCGGGTGTGTCGCTTTTAGCCGTTCCAATAACCGTACCTTGCCATGCACCGAGAATTTTTTCAGAACCTTCAGGGCACTTTTCAGTTCTTCGCCATACCCCAAATCATGTGCGAAATCGTCTGCTGTGATTTCGTTCTTTCTGCTGTTCAGGGTGATAATCGTGTCACCGATGAATGTGTATACAAAAATGGTGTAATCGACAATTGCTTTTGCAACCAGTACCATTAACCCCCAGATACTGCCGAAAAGATAGTCGCTGATGTCTTTTAAGACCTTGGAAATCTTTCGGCAACAGAACATGGTGAAAAGGAAAAAGCTGTTTCCAATCAGATGAATCAACAATACTTTTGTGTCTCCGCTTGCGATATGCCCCAATTCATGAGCGAAAATGCCTTTCATCTCTTCGGGCGTGAAGGTATCGACCGCGCCCCTTGTGGCAACAATGGTATTTTTCCCAAAGGCGTACACTTCAATGCTGATGTTTTCGGCGATATACAGCTTCACATCCGAGCCGATATGGGGGTTGCTTTCGATTGCTTCACGGTATACCTCTTCAAACAAGGGCAACAACTGTTCTTTGTCTTCTTCTGTCTCTATTTCATATGCCCCTTTGACATACCGCAGGATTCTTTCCCCATGCTTTGAAAAGGCAAGGCAAATGCAAACGGCATACAGAAGAACGGTAATCAGTACGATAATGGGTTTCGATACAAAGTCATGGATTGGCTGGCGGTTGATGATGATGTCCATGGTGCTGACTGCAATGCTGAAATAGAATCCTGCACAGACCATATATGCCCAATATGCTTTGAGTATCTTAGCTGTTTTCTGCCACATAACAAATCTCCTCCGATACAGGTTTCAATACCTGAATTCTGCTGTGATAATTTGTGTCCTTGGAAAGAAAAATACCTTTGCCAACACCCAAGGTTTTGATGTCGTCAGGGTGATAAAAAAATTCGCGCACCCTCCTTGCACTGCCGAAGCCTGTTTCTGCTGTGTCAAGCCCTTTTTGCTGTAACTGGTAGGTCATTTCCATGGTGTTTTTTGTGCCTAGGATTTTCGCCCAGTTCTCGCTGTTTACACTGCTGTTCTGACGCATGACAAGATAGTTGTTGCAGTTCTCGATTATCTGCTCCTTGAACGCCTCTCCGCACGCAAAATCGAGGTCTGAGAGGCTCTGTGTTGATAATACACAGGTCACGCCCGCGCTTCTGCTTTTGTTCACCAAATCGGTCAGGGTTGTGCTGGCATAGGAATTGATTTCATCCAGAATGAAAAAGGTTCTTTGATTCATCTTGAACAGTGTACCGATTGCCTTCTTTGCGTCAATGAGAATCAATCTGCCGAAGTTGGGTGACAGTTCGGGGTAAATCAAAGGATTCAGCACAAACAAGATAATGGCATTTTCCTGCATTGCGGTTGCAATGTCAATTCCGTCCTCTGAAAAAATGGCGTTGACTTCACTTTCTGCAATGGTGGCAAAACGAGCGGTGGAGCTTTGCGCGATCTTTCCGCTTGTTTTGGCAATCTCCATATTTTCCAAATGCTCTTCCTTGCTGATTCGCTCGATTTTGAGCAGATAGGCGCTTAATTCTTCAAACTTTTCTGTCGAAATAAATCGAATAATCAATTTGAACGATAATTTTTGATTCGCCATGCAAAGCAGTTGCACGATTCTTTGTATGTAACGCTCTGCATTCAGCTTGTAATGCTCCTCGCTCCAGTCGGTCATATTGATAAGCATATCTTTTGCAATGGTTGCCGTTGCCCCTGTGAATGGGTTGTAATGGTCAGATTGCTCGGGGTCTGACAGGTTAATGACATAAAGCTTTTTGCCCTTGGTGTTCAGTTTTTTTACCATGTCCAAAATAGAGCCGTTGCCAATATCACCCTTGCCGTCTATAATCAAGGCGGGAAGATTATTGTCTATGGCATTCTTGATGAAATTCGAGAGTGCAACTGTTTTTCCGCTCCCGGTTGTACCGCATACAAAAACATGCTTTGCCTCATTGGCAATATATACAGGCTTTTTCCCTGCGTGACCGATTAACGTACCCTCCTGCACCGCAACAGGCTTTGGCTGTGGCTTTTTTCGCACACGCTTCAACTCCTTCCTGAAATTGAATACCCTGTTCAGCTGGAAATTACGGTTCAGCTTCACCGCCAACAATACCGCCGAAAAGAAAAAGACAATCACCATAATTGCGTTGTTGTGTTTGTCTGCACCGATTCCAGACAGCTTCGATAAAAGAATTCATTGTTTTGTACCTCACTTAATTTCAAAATATGAATATTGGGGTAACGAGCTTGGTTTTCTTCCAGTGTATGAATGATTCGGTATTCGATGTCAGGTACTACCCAGATTTGCCTGTCGTATTCCAAAAAGTTCTGCTTCATATTGTCTTCAAATCGGTCTTTGGATTTCAACGAGAATTCCACCTCTACACAATACATCTGACGGTTTTTGGGGTATATAAAATCGGGTCTGTGCTTGCGTTTTCCAAAACCGTCCATGCTGTGGAGCTGTTTTTCTGTTATCATATCGACAAATGGTATGCTTGCTTTCTTCTGGACAAATATGGCAATGTCCAATACAGCAATATCATGCTTGACCTGTTCCACCCTGATTTTCTGTACGCCGCCGATGATGTCCGCAACAAGCTTCACTTGATTGGTATTGCGATAAATCCCAGGCACACCATACAACACCTTTTTTCGCTCTATGTACCCTGTATCTATCAGCTTTCTCAATCGCCTGTCACATGCCCTTTGCCCCTCGAAGCCTGCCAATTCTTTCAGATGTCTGCCTAAGCACACCCTCCACCTGTCTATCTCTCTAAATACCACTAAATCTCTCTCTACTAACTTTACTTCACTCCCCATATACAAACACACCACCTACACTACAACACTACTCTACTACTATTAACTCTACCACTATAACTACTACTCTAACTCTACTACTACTACTTCTTCTTCTATATTTCTCTTACTCTCTTACTTACTTTACTTTCTCTTTCTACTTTCTTTCTTCTTTCTATCTATTCATATATATTCATCTTTCAACTACTTTAACACCAGCCCTTGTCCGTCCGCTCGCCTCTGCTTACACACTTACACTTTTTTCATATATTTATGCACGATGAGCGTGTGGGGTCTCGGGTTCACCAAGCCGAGACCCCACACGCTCATCGTATTGCAGAAATTTGAAAATGCAAGTGTGTCAAGGGCGAGCGGACGGACAAGGGCTGGTGATTGCCGTTATCTGAATCGATAGAATTGCTCATTTAGAAAGAACACTTTGGGTACTTCGTTTTTTTCTGGTTTTGGTCTTGTCATGTTTGTACTATTATTATATATATGCTTGTCCTGGAATTTTATGACAAAAAAATAAGACAGGCAGTTTTCCGCTTGTCTTTGGCATAGAAAAAATATTGGGACATATCTTATACAAACACAAAAAAGCCACAGCTGTTTTTTCTGCAACTGTGACCCGATATAGTCGTAAAGTTTGGAACTTTACGACTGCAATTATTATATATTTCTTGACATAAATATACAGGTTTTCCCTTTTTTTGTCAAGATAAATTTCAGAAACGCCCTCCATACTTCATAATCGGAATAATAACAGAGATATTATACGCTCCCTTTTATTTTTTAGGGGTCAAATAAGGGGTCAAAATTTTTATAGAACAGGAGTGTATTGTACGATGCCAAAACGCGGTGAAAACATACGCAAAAGAAAAGACGGACGGTGGGAAGCTCGATATATCGCTTCCTACAGCCCATTGGGAAAGGCAATTTTCAAATCAGTATATGGTTGTAAATATGCGGAGGTGAAAGCAGAAAAAAGAAAGCGGGAACGGAGCATTTTTGAAACAAAACAGACTGAAACCGTTTCAGGCTCTGGCAAAACAGTTCGCAGTGCGACAGCTGAATTTTTGTGTTCTGCAAAACCCAGGGTAAAAGAAAGCACTTATGCACATTATGCTTTTCTATGTGAAAGGCATATCATTCCATATTTCGGCGATTTCAGAATCAATCGCTTGAATGACAGTATCATAAACGACTTTATCTTCTTCAAGCTGAAGAAAGGCTCATTGACTGGCGGTTCTTTGTCTGCAAAAACGGTAAATGATATTGTCGGCATTTTCATACAAATATTGAAAAAGCAAGGGAATGCTTCCTTTCAAGTGGAGCGTCCGAGTATCAAACAGCCAAATGTGAATGTGCTGTCTGACAGGGAGTATCACAAACTACTGGCAAACCTGCTGATTGACACCAACAGCAAAAAATTGGGGCTTGTCATTGCCATGCTCACAGGAATTCGGCAGGGTGAGCTATGCGCCCTGCAATGGAAAGATATTGATTTTCACAACGAGGTCATTCATATCACCAAGACCATACAGCGGATTGCTGTAACCGATGAAACCGACAGCCGAAAAACAAAAATTATCATCGACACGCCCAAAAGCGATAAGTCCGTGAGAATGATACCGATACCGTCTTTGCTGTTGAAAAAGCTTTTGGACTTCAAGGACGATAACGAGAAATACATATTGACAGGAGGCAAAAGCTATATTGAACCGAGAAATTACCAAACCTTTTTCAAGAAGATGCTCAAAAGCTATGGACTTCCCGACAGCAATTTTCATGTTTTGAGGCATACCTTTGCGACAACGGCGGTAGAAAAGGGCATGGACATAAAAACATTAAGCGCGATATTGGGTCATGCCGATGTGTGTTTTACCATGAAAATGTATGTACACCCCAGTATGGAACGAAAAAAAGACCAGATGGAAAAGCTCATTGTGAACTTTTAAGTGGTCAAATAAGGGGTCAAAAAAACGGACAAAGCCAGTTTAAAAAAGGCTTCGTCCGCTTTTTTTCGTAAAGTTCCAAACTTTACGATTCCTGTGTTGCAAGCCTTTGCTTGCTTCCGCGACTATTATACATCACTTGTTCATTTTTCAAAAATTTATAAATAAAGGAGTTGCAAAAATGCATAAAATGAAGAAAATAGCATTATTTATAGGAATTTCGGTTTTGATATTATCAATAGGATTATATGCTTTTATTAGGGCTGTATTGGTTGATATGGAATTAGAGAGCCTAGGAGATGCGAATGGCGACGACAAAATAAAGGTTGAAACTCTTCCGAATGGTACTGAAACTAAAACTAATTCATTTACACAAAAAGACTTTGATGAATATAAAAAAATATGCAACGATATTTCAAATATCGAAAAAAAATATACAGATGATAATGAATACGTTGAAAAAAGTTCATTACCACCGTTGCTTAATGAAGTTGGTGAATATGCGGAACAACAAAAAAAATTGGGAATTGTTTCTTACTACAACGTAAATGAAGGCTCAGTATATATAAAGCTAATAAATGGAATGGGTATTATTTTTCAACCTAGAATATTTGGTCAATTGAGTGGAGGTACAGACTTAAAAATTACTACTTTTGAACCAGATACATCATGGCGAGAAGCATTAGGAACTTGGATTACTTCGCGGATAGATATATGGTATAATGACCTTGAATATACTGGTTCATATTCACTAGAAACTAACGCAAAATTCATTGTTGATAATATTGCCTCTAGCGGCAACGGCTATCATTATGAAAAGTCTTTGAGTAATGAATCTGTTTCGTTTAAGGAATTGAAAAATTTGAAAAACAATAGTGTAATTATTTGGAATGGTCATGGAGGTTACGATAAGGATTTACATTCGTATCTATTCTTAAACCATAAATTTCAAAATTTCACAGACCTAAACGATGATGACATTAGTGCTGATATAAATGAGGATTGCATAATTTTATCTGCAAATGGAAATGACGCTGTTATCACAAGTAAATTTATTGAGAAATATTTTAAAGGGTGTACTAAGAACACTTTAGTATATTTGGGTGCTTGTTATTCTGGAAAAGATACGGTCTTAGCGGACAGTTTTCTTTCAAATGGTGCCAGTGCAGTGTATGCTTACAGTGACAGCACATCCCTCTTTTATGAATTGGTTATGAGAACATATACATTTTTGAACCTAACCTCATTCGACAATGATAACAATTATTTCACGGTAAAAGAAGCTTTATTGAATGCACAATCACGATTGGGCTCTAATGATAAAGAGGCACCTTACGCGGAATTGTTACTATCTGAAAATAGCAATGAAAACTTTAGGTTAATAGATAATTTAGCAAAATCGAAGACAGGGGTAGTTTCTGGTATCGTAAAAGAAAATGCTACTCCCGAAAAACGTTTACAAGATGTTTCACTTAATGTGTATAATGCAAATAGCCGTGATACAAGGAAAATCTCTTTTACAAAAACAAATGATCGCGGAGAATTTGAACTATTTTTAGCAGAGGGTAACTATCGCCTTGAGTTCACTATTGATAATTACGCTTCTAAAAATATTGATGTTTCTATAAAATCAGGTGAAAAACAGTCACTTGGATTGATAGCGCTTGACTCTCGCAACCCCTCCGACATACAGTCAATTCACGAAAAATTATTGGCAGTAAAATCATGGTTCGCAACCGAAAGCAAAGAAGTTGCTGCAAATTACTACATGGATGTTGAGATGGAATTGCAATTTATCGATAGAACTCGTGTGAAATATTCCAATTCTCTTTATGATGCAGGTTTTGGTTACCAACTTCTCTATAGTGAATACACCTATGAAATCAACGGAAATCAAATTACTTTTAATCTAGGAAACGGGATGGGTAATGTTACTTATCAAATAAAAGTAGATACTCCAACATCTTCACAGAAAAATTATACGCTGCACTTGACATCGAATGTGAAAGAAGGCGAAAACTTTTTTGCTGGGGTATATAGCGGAGAAAAAGCATTGCCAACAGGAAGGAAAGATACATCATGGAAACAGCTTTATATTGATTACATCAACAAAAATCCTGGGTATCAATCCGACTCTTCAAGAGTGTCAGCACTTCCACCAGAATACACTTTGATTCGCATTAACAACGATGACATTCCAGAATTAGCAATACATTATACCTCATCTGCAGATGGCGGTGTTATTTGTACCGTATCAGATAACACGTTAGAAGTTCTTACCGTTTCGAATCATGGAATTTCATATATTTTAGAGGGAAATCTGTTCGCTGCAAACGGCGGGAATATGGATGTGTACTATGACGAAATATATAAAATTCAAAACGGGAAATTCGTGCGTATTCATCGGGGTGATTATGGTGCGGAAGATAATTCTAATGTGCAGATAGATTCAAACGGAAACCCAATCTATCAATATCATTGGAACAATCAAAAAGTTACAAAGACAAAATATGAACAGTCTCTCGCCTCTGCGTTCGATAAACAGAAATCTACATCATCAACATATCTTAGTTGCTCAGCAGATGAAATTATTGCGATGATAAAAAAGTGGTAACGTCTACTGTTTTCTAGGCGCTATTGCCACAACCACAACAAACAGCGAACGGGTGCGGTTTCAAACTGCACCCGTTCACTGTTTATTTTTTTATGTTGTATACCGTGTTTATTTTATCTTTATTAAATCGCCCTTTCGCTCCTCTATGAAATTGTCCAGAGGGTTATATTTCGCGAAATTCGGCTTCAAATCCTTGCCATAGATATTTACATACTTTTTCACCATGAGAGCGTCTTTGTGCCCCAGAATGGACTGCAATTCAAATGCGTCCCCGCCTCTTAAAATCCACAATTTTGCAAACGTATGGCGGTAAACATGCACCGATGTTTTTTCCACACATCTTTTTTTGTTGTATCGGTACAGAACAGTTGTCACGCCGTCTCTCGACAATTGCTTGCCATAAATATTACAAAAAAGATAATCGTCTGGCTCGCCTTTTCTGATAGACAAATATTCCTGCAATATGGCAGACAAATGTCTCGCCATGGGAATGATTTGTTGCCTTTTGTTTTTGGTTTTTGCAAGCAAAATCAATCCGTTTTCAAAATCAAGATGTTCGATTTTGATATTTATAACGGTTCGTATTCTGTTTCCTGTACCTAACATATAGTTTATCATTACCCAAGAACGGTACTCCGCAAAATTGCATTTCTTCATATTGGGCTTCTCTAAAAGCTTTTCCAATTCCCTGTCGGTATAAGTTTCTTTTATTTTCTGCTCTTCTTTCAACATAGTCACCTTGAACGGTTTCACATAGCCCTCATCCATGAGGAAATAGAAAAATGCTCTTACGCCTCGCAGATACGTATTGATAGTGATTTCATTTGCATCTCTTGTTGCCTGCAAGTGTTCAACATAATCATAAAACGTATCTTTTACAATAGTCCTGCATGGTTGTGTTGTGTCGAAAAACCTCGCAAAGTATTCAAAGCACTGTTCGTAGTATTGAATTGTTGCAGGTGCGAGGTTTTTCATTTTTCGGATTCTGATAAATTTTTCATAGCCCTCCTGTACTGAAATTTCGCCCAAATCTTTTTCCATTAGTATCGGTTGCATCAACATAACCTCCTTGATAATTTTTATTCAAAGAGGCGAAAAAAATGCATCTTTTATGGTAAACAGATTGCCCGAAATCCCCCAAATAATCTGTGGGTCACGGCACTTTTCTTTACCCATAAAATTGCAATATGCACATTCCGTTCAGTGGACAAGAAAAATTGGACAAGTCCTTGTTTTACCAAGGGTTTGTCCAATCTTATCTACATTTTTTTGTTTTTTGGAGCTGGTGGACGGACTTGAACCCCCGACCTGCTGATTACAAATCAGCTGCTCTACCAACTGAGCTACACCAGCGAGTAAAACCCCGGTTGTTCAAGACGTTCCGGCGTGAAAACCGTTTCGGGCAACCGCGTTCCGCCTTTATGCCCTGCCCTGTTTTTCCGCAGCGAAATGTATTATACTGTATCCCCCTTGGTTTGTCAACAGTTTTTACAAGAATTTTTACAAAACAACGCTCAGCCGTTGAAATCCTGCCTAACTTTGGGTTGCGCTTCTCTGCCGTATAAAGCCCCGCAGTCCGTGCGCATACTACATACAGCAACAAAAACGCAAAAAAACCACAAGATAGGAAATTTTTTTCAAAAAGGGCTTTTCTTTTTGGTGCGGGAGTGCTATACTATCTTAAACTGCTTTGCCATAATTGCATCAAAAACAAAACATAACGTTAAACGTTTCGTTTGTATATCAAGGAAGCGGCGCTTGTCGCCGCACTTCCTATGTTTTTCCCGGTGGAATGCGGGAAACGCAAAAATTGAATGAGAGGGAGTCCGTATGGAAAAAATCGTAATCAACGGGCAGGTGCCGCTGCACGGCGAAATCAGCATCAGCGGCGCAAAAAACGCGGTGGCCGCCATTCTGCCCGCAACCATCTTGGCGCAGGACGTTTGCAGAATAGAGAATATCCCGAGTATCAGCGATGTGAGCTATACATTGCGCATCCTGCAGGAACTCGGAGCCAATATTAAGACAATCAGCCGCAATACGCTGGAGATTGACACCACCCACATCAACGGCTTCACCGTAACGCATGAGCTGACGAAGCACATGCGGGCTTCCTATTATTTTGTCGGCGCGCTGCTCGGCTGTTTTGGGCGCGCACGCGTTGCCATGCCCGGCGGCTGCGATTTGGGCGTGCGCCCGATTGACCAGCACATCAAGGGCATGGAGCTTCTGGGTGCTTCGGTTTCCATAGAAGAAAACGCCATGATTAATGCCCACACGGCGGGTTTGTTGGGCAGCCCGGTTTATCTGGATGTGCCCTCCGTTGGCGCGACGGTGAATGTAATGCTCGCCGCAGCACGCGCGCGGGGCTTAACCATCATTGAAAACGCGGCAAAAGAGCCGCATATTGTGGATTTGGCGAATTTTCTGAACACCATGGGCGCGGACGTGCGCGGCGCGGGAACGGATGTCATCAAAATCCGCGGGGTAGAACGCCTGCACGGCTGCAGCTACTCCATCATCCCCGATCAAATTGAGGCAGGCACTTTTATGGTGGCTGCCGCTGCCGCGGGCGGGGACGTA
>JGI994J12354_10005387_pt1 | contig 11033 bp, 11 predicted proteins | sample IntmicLarv3ML3BL_FD_12354 | JGI IMG/M metagenome (IMG submission 12354) | reverse complement strand
GTCTGCCTCGCCGGTGGCCGCGCTGATGCCAAGCCCGAGTCCCGACCCCACACCAAGTCCAAGCCCCAGCCCGACCCCTGAGCCGACCCCCGAGCCAACCCCGGACACTGTCAAAATGAGCATCACGGGCGACCTCATGTGCCATATGTGGCAGATGGACAACGCGCGGCAGCCGGACGGCTCGTATGATTTCCACTATGCCTTCCAGTACGTGAAGCCGTACCTGTCCGACGCGGATTTGACAGTCGGCAATCTGGAGACAACCTTTGCCGGGGCAGACATCGGCCATTCCGGCTACCCCATGTTTAACGCACCCGATGCCCTCGGCGAGGCGCTTCGCGATGCCGGCTTTGACCTGCTCTCCACCGCGAACAACCACTCGAACGACAAGCGCGAGGCAGGCATTCTGCGCACGCTGGAGGTGCTCGACACGCTCGGCATCGCGCATGTCGGCACATATGCCTCGCAGGAGGATCGCGACACGATTCTGATTAAAGAAATCAACGGCATGACCTTTGCGTTCATCTCCTATTCATACAGCACAAACGGCATCCCCCTCGCCACAGGCAAGCCGTATCTCTGCAATCTTCTGGGCGACGGCACGGCGCTGGCAGAGGACATCCGCCGCGCACGGGCGCTTGACCCGGATTTCGTTATCGTCATGCCGCATATGGGTGACGAATATGCGCTTACACCGCGGCAAGTCTATCGCGACTGGGCAGATCTCATGTTCGATGCGGGTGCAGACATCATTCTCGCCAGCCATCCGCATGTCCTGCAGCCCGCAGAATTCCGCCGGCACACGGACGAAAACGGCGTGACCCGCGACTGTTTCATCATCTATTCACTGGGCAATTTCATCTCCTCCCAGCGCGATGTGCCGCGTGATGCCGGCTTGATTCTGAACCTTTACTTCAAGCGCGAGCCGGGTGAAAAAGCCACGCTGGACCGCGTCGGATTTATGCCGACATGGGTAAAATTCGTAAACGCCGCAGGCGCATATGACATCACGGTCTATACCGTCCACAATCTTCTTAACGATACCTCTGACCTGCGCGGGAAGGACATTACACGCTTGCGCAACGTCCTCTCGGAAACAACGAAGATATATCTCGGCGAAAGCGTGCCCTTAGAGGAAATGCAGGAGGAATATTTTATGACAGGATGGACAGAATAAGTGAATGTGAAGGCAAGCCGGAATTTTTTTCAAATTTCATCTTTCCCTGCTGAAACATTTGTGGTATAATGTTTTATGTGAGCAGCGCGGCATTGTGAAAACATTCGCAATCGCGTTGTCAGAATCATATTATGAAGAATGTCAGGAGGAACCAAAAATGGTAAAAATGGGTATCAATGGTTTCGGACGTATCGGCCGCCTTGTGTTCCGCGCGTCCCTCGAGAGAAAAGATGTACAGGTTGTCGCTATCAACGACCCGTTCATCGACTTGGAGTACATGGTTTACATGCTGAAGTATGACTCCGTGCATGGCCGCTTCAAGGGCGACGTTTGCGTAAAGGGTGACAAGCTTGTCGTCAACGGCAATGAAATCACATGCTACGCTGCACGCAACCCGGAAGAAATCGGCTGGGGCGCTGCCGGCGCTGACTACGTTGTCGATTCCACAGGCGTGTTCACGGATATCGCAGGCGCTTCCCGCCACATCCAGGGCGGCGCAAAGAAAGTCATCATCTCCGCTCCGTCGAAGGATGCGCGCATGTTCGTTATGGGCGTTAACCACACAGAGTACACAAAGGACATGACAGTCGTCTCCAACGCATCCTGCACAACGAACTGTCTTGCACCGCTTGCTAAGGTTATCAACGACAACTTCGGTATCGTTGAGGGTCTTATGAGCACAATCCATGCTACAACAGCTACACAGAAGACTGTTGATGGCCCGTCCTCCAAGGACTGGCGCGGCGGCCGTGCGGCAGCAGCAAACATCATTCCGTCCTCCACCGGCGCTGCCAAGGCTGTCGGCGAAGTTCTCCCGGAACTCAAGGGCAAGCTGACAGGCATGAGCTTCCGCGTGCCGACGGTTGACGTTTCTGTTGTTGACCTGACATGCAAGCTGGCAAAGGCTGCTTCCTACGATGAAATCAAGGCGGCTGTCAAGAAGGCTTCCGAAAACGAGATGAAGGGTGTTCTTGGCTACACAGAGGACGCTGTTGTCTCCACAGATTTCATCGGCGAGTACAACACTTCTGTCTTCGACGCTTCTGCCGGCATCGCGCTGACAGACACATTTGTGAAGCTTGTCGCTTGGTATGACAACGAGTGGGGCTACTCCAACAAGGTTGTTGACCTCGTGAGCCACATGGCGGTTGTTGACGCGAAGTAATTTATCAAGATAGATAGACACCCTGTTCCGGATGATGAATCCGGAACAGGGTGTTTTTTGTGTTTGCTGACTATCGTTTTATGTCTGTATATTTTTGCGCCTAGTGAAGGATCTTGTTTTTAAGATTCTTCGGACTCCGCCCTCAGAATGACAGTCTTCACATCTTTGCCTATCAACAAAAAAGATACCCCGCTCTGGATGGATAATCCGAAGCTGGGTGCGTTTTATTTCTGTCAATTGTTGTCTTTATATCTTTTAATATGGTTTCTTAACATTCGTAAGTCCAAGAAGGTAATCTATGCTTGTTTGATGAAACTTAGCCAATTTGATTAAAACCTCTGTGGGAATGTCTCTTGTTCCCAATTCATAACGCGAGTAACAAACTTGTGTACAATTCAAAACTTCGGCCATATCTTTTTGGCGCAAATCTTTATCTTCTCGTAGATTTCGTATTCGTTCATACATTTAGCAGCACTCCTTTTGCCGAAGCTTACTAAAAGTATAAACAAACCAAAATGGCATACTGACATATATACCAGAATGGTTTATATTGTTATTGGTGAGCTGTTCTCCTATTAAACACCTTCAAACAAACTACCAACCGATACATCCAGCGCCTTCGCCAAGCCATACAGTTCAATATCCGTAACCGTTCGTTGTTTATCCTCAATTCTGGAAATAGAGCCACGGCACACGTAGATTGCCATTGTTTCCAGCTTGTCTGACAGCGCCCGCTGGCTCAGCTTTCGTTCAATCCGCAATTCCCGTATGCGGCCACCAACCATGTTCATGGCGCTTCCATCAATAATTCGTGCCATCATAATTCCCCCTCGCATCGTCTTGACATAGGACAACTCTTATGGTAAGGTAAGCTCACGAATATATTGTCCTGCTACAGGACAATCCGAGGGAAATTTCAAAACTCATAGGAGGATGAAAAAATGGACAGGCAAATAAACCCCCGCGTAGCCTTAAGCCGCGAGTTGCAGATGAACAAAATTATGAATCAGCTGTATGCTTGCACTGACCAGGATTTGCGGCTCATCTCCAAAATCATCAAAGAATGCACCACACCTGTTGAAAAAACATCTGTCAAAAACACGCAAGATGCCAAAACCTCTGCTATCTTCTTTGATTAACTCCTTCATATAATAATGAACTCAAAAAAAGAAACCCTCGCGGCAACACGATAATTTCTTATAGTTTGTTTGATAATTTCATATACAACCCCTTCCGATTGTGATACAATTAGAAGACGGTTGTACTTTTTTATTGCATTCAAAAGGGAGAATTACATATGAATACACTCATCGAGAAATGGAAAAGCGGCAGCATCCCGCGTCTCGGCTTCGGCGCAATGCGTCTGCCCGAGGACAGCAACAATGAAATGGATTTTGAGATGACCAATGCACTTGTGGATGCCTACATGGCTACCGAGTTTGGCTGTATACACTACTTTGACACAGCATACGGCTATCATGCAGGCCGTTCGGAGACGACGATTCGCGAATGCGTCGTGAAGCGTTATCCGCGCGAGTCGTTCTATCTCGCAGACAAGATGCCCTTCTGGCAGGTCAAGGCGCCGGAGGATATGGAGCGTATCTTTAACCACCAGCTTGAAAAATGCGGCGTGGATTATTTTGATTTCTACCTCCTGCACTGCATGGAGAATGACACATATGCCACCGCCAAGCAGCACGGCGGCTACGCCTTCCTCAAGGCGCTGAAGGCCTCGGGCAAGGCGAAGCACATTGGCTTTTCCTTCCACGGTGACGCAAAGCTTTTGACCACCATTTTGGACGACTGCCCTGAAGTGGATTTCGTCCAGCTGCAATTGAATTATTTGGATTGCAATGATTACGGTGCGCAAGAGCTGTATGACATCGTGACCGCGCGGAATCTGCCCATCATCGTGATGGAGCCCGTGCGCGGCGGCGCGCTGGCCGTCATGGCAGACGAGGCAGAGGCGACCTTCAAGGCCGCCGCGCCGAACGCGTCGATTGCCTCGTGGGCAATTCGCTATGTGGCATCGCTGCCGAACGTGATGACAGTGCTGAGCGGCATGTCCACCATGCCGCAAGTGCAGGACAACACGGCTTTGCTCAAGGATTTTGTGCCGCTGTCTGACGCGGAGCACAAGGTCATCGGCACTGTGCTCGGCCAGCTTCGCGCCATTCCGACCGTGCCCTGCACGGCCTGCAAGTACTGCGCGACATGCCCGCAGGAAATTCCGATTTCTGATATCTTTACCATGTATAACCGCTATGCCGGGAATAAGGACCTCCCCGGCTTCCGCCGTGCATACAGCGGGATTAACGAGGCGAACCGTGTGACGCAGTGTATCGAATGCGGCGCGTGCGAGGCTGTCTGCCCGCAGAGCATCGCCATCCCCGCGCGGCTGAAAGAGGCCATCTCCGCATTGTAAGCAAAACACGAAATGAACCCCGGCAGGAGGAAACTTTTGATGAAGCTGGACGCTTTCAATATGCATATCATGAACAATCTCAACGACGGTATCTATGTCGTGGATCAGGACTTGCGCATCATATTCTGGAACAAAGCCATGGAAGACATCACAGGGCATCCCGTTAACGAAATCACGGGCCGCCGAAGCGTTGATAGCCTGCTGAGCCACATCGACGCGGAAGGCAATCCGCTCAATGCCGCAAGCTGCCCGCTGGCGGCATCCATGACCAGCGGCCTGCAACGCAAAGGCAAGGCCTTCATCCGCCATAGGGAAGGGCACCGCATACCCGTGCATATCAATATTCTCCCGATTTACGAGAAGGGAGAGGCTGTCGGTGCGGTCGAAGTCGTCACGCCTAAGACACCTGCCGTTTATTTGGACGAGATTGTCGAGAATCCCTCGACTGTGACCATGTACGATGAGCTGACGGCACTGCCGAACCGCCGCTATCTGCAAAGCTTTCTGGAGTACCGACTCAGCGAGTACACGCGCTTCGACTCCGTCTTTGCCATCCTGATGATGGATATTGACAATTTCAGCACCTTTAACAAGACATACGGGCAGAAGGTCGGCGATCTCGTGCTGCAAGAGGTCACCAAGTCTATACAAAAAACCACGCGCAAGATGGATATGTTCGGGCGCTGGAGCGGTGATGCCTTCCTCGGCATATACTTATTAAGAAACGCAAGCGACGCGCAAATTGTTGCAGAAAAGGTGCGAATGCTTGTCGCGCAGACGGCGCTTCCGTTCGACACGCCGCTGTCTGTCACCGCGACTATCGGCATTACCGTTGTGCATGACAACGAGACGGAGGACTCCATTCTCGCCCGCGTCAACGACATGATGCTCCACGGCAAAGAGACAGGCAAGAACCTCATCACCACCGATGAAGACTGGAAACAGGCATAATCAACATCGTTTTCTACCTATACTATACCTACATATATCGAAACGGAGGGTTCACACATGGCAAAGGGATTCAACGGCTTCGGCGGAATGCCGTCGGGCATGAATATGAACAACATGATGAAACAGGCGCAGAAGATGCAGAAACAGATGGCGGAAACGCAGAAGCAGATGGAAGAAAAGCAGGCTGAGCTTGAACAACAGACGCTGGAGGTCACCTCCGGCGGCGGCGCGATTAAGGTCATCATCTCCGGCAAAAAAGAGATTCAGGAAATCACGCTGGACAAAGATGTCGTCGATCCCGATGACGTGGAGATGCTGCAAGACCTGATTCTGACAGCCGTGAACGAAGCCATCCGCCAGGCGGACGCGCTCGTCGAGTCCGAAATGGGCAAGATTTCAAGCGGCCTCGGCCCGCTCGCAGGCGGCCTTGGAGGAATGTTCTAAATGAATTACTACGGCAACGCAATCACGCGGCTCATTGAGGAGCTTGCCAAGCTCCCCGGCGTGGGCGGGCGCTCCGCGCAGCGCATGGCGTTTCACATTCTGCACCTGCCGGAGGAGCGTGCGAACGCCCTCGCCTCCGCGATTGTCACCGCGCGGCAGAACAGCCGCCAGTGCGCGAAGTGCTGCAATCTGACTGACGACGAGCATTGCTTCGTCTGCGGCAACCCGCGGCGCGATGCGAAGACAATCATGGTCGTTGAAGACCCGCGCGACATGGCCGCCTATGAAAAAACCAAGGAATACCGCGGCGTGTACCACGTTCTGCACGGCGCTATCTCACCCATGAACGGCATCGGCCCGGCGGAGCTGCGCATCAAAGAGCTGCTCACCCGTATACAAGACGACGATCCCGCCGAAATCATTCTCGCCACGAACCCGAATGTCGAGGGCGAGGCAACGGCAATGTATCTCGCCAAGCTCCTCAAGCCGCTGGGCGTGAAAATTACGCGCATTGCACACGGCGTGCCCATGGGCGGAGATTTGGAATACGTAGACGAGGTCACGCTTTTCCGCGCGCTGGAAGGCCGTCTGGAAATGTAAACACCGCTATTTTTACGGATTATATAACCCTGCAATTTTGTAAACTGTTTTAGGAGGTCAGCGTCATGTCCAAAAATGACTTGAAGGTTTTGTTTGTTTCCGCAGAGGTTTCGCCCTACGCCAAGAGCGGCGGGCTGGGCGATGTCGCAGGCGCTTTGCCGAAAGAGCTTCGCAAGCAGGGGGTGGACGTGCGCGTCGTGCTCCCGAAATACCGCACCATCAAGCCCGAGCTGCTGACAAACCCGCAATATCTCAACTCGTTTGAAGTCATGCTGGACTGGCGGCAGCAGAGCGCGTCCATCTTCTCCATCGATGCCGACGTGCCGACATATCTGATTGAGAATGATTACTACTTCGGCCGCGACGGCTTCTACGGCTACGGCGACGACCATGAGCGCTTCGCGTTCTTCTCCAAGGCCGCCATCGAGATGCTGAACGCCATTGACTTCTGCCCCGACGTGATTCATTTCAATGACTGGCAGACAGGTCTGGGCTGTATCTACCTCAAGGACGTATACAAAAAGTTCCTCTTCTTCTCGAAGATGAAGACACTTTTCACCATACACAATTTGCAGTATCAGGGCGTTTTCGGGCGCGAAATCCTGAGCAATATCGAGCTCAACCACGGCTATTTCGTGAACGACAAAGTTGAGTTCCACGGCAATGTAAGCCTGATGAAGGCCGGACTGACCTATGCGGACGCGCTCAGCACGGTCAGCGAATCGTATGCACAGGAAATCCAGTCGCCGCAGTACGGCTACGGGCTGGACGGCATCCTTCGTTCCCGTGCGCACCAGCTTTTCGGCATCCTCAACGGCATCGACACCGCAGACTACAACCCCGAGACGGACAAGAACATCTTCGCACCCTACTCTGCGGCAAAGCCTGCGAACAAGGCCGCGAACAAAGCCGCCTTGCAGAAGCAGCTGGGTCTGCCTGTCCGCCCCGATGTGCCCATGTTCGGCATTATCTCCCGCCTGGTTGACCAGAAGGGCTTTGACCTCATCACCGACGTGATGGAGGAGTTTGTCAACAAGGACATACAGCTCGTCATCCTCGGCACAGGCGACGGACGGTACGAGCATCTGTTTAGGCACATGGCTTGGCGCTGCCCCGAAAAGGTGAGCGCGAACATCCTTTTCAACGAGGAACTTGCCCGCCGCATCTACGCCGCCAGCGACTTCTTCCTTATGCCGTCGCTGTTTGAGCCATGCGGATTGGGGCAGATCATGGCCATGCGGTACGGCGCTATCCCCATCGTTCGCCGCACCGGTGGGCTGGCGGACACAGTCCGCCCCTACGATTGGGCTACAGGCGAGGGTACAGGCTTCGCATTCAACGACTATCTCCAGAGCGGCCTCATGTGGGCCATCAACGAGGCTCTCAGCGCATATTATCACGAAAATGCCATGCCCAAACTCGTTTCGAACACTATGAATGAGGACTTCTCGTGGACACGTTCGGCAGCGGCGTACATTGATTTATACGAAAAGCTGAAGACGGATGAGGTATAATTGAGCCTTCGCCCCCATACATTGGAATATTCCAATGTATGGGGGCTTTTTGTATGCGTAAAAAATCCGGCGGCGCATGGCGCGCCGCGGCTGTATATGCGGGCGTGATTCTCGGGGCGGGGTTCGCGTCGGGGCAGGAGCTCGTGCTGTATTTCACACGGTTCGGCATGATGGGGCTGGTTGGGCTGGTGGTGATGGGACTGGTGCTGGCGCTGGGCGGCTGGGCGGTGCTGGACATCTGCGTGCGGCGCAAGCTGGACAATGCCTCGGCGTTCATGCAGTCTCTGTTCGGCAAGCGCCTCGGCGCGGCCATCAGTACAGCCGTCAGCCTCTTCATCGGGGTCGTGTTCTGCACGATGCATGCGGGCGGCGGGGCGTTCGCGCACGAGTTGTTCGGCCTGCCTTTCACGGCGGGCGCGGCGGCGGTGGCAGTGGTGTGCTTCGTCGTATTCCTGTTCGACCTGCGTGGGGTTGTGCGGCTGAACATGATTGTCGCGCCGCTGCTGATTGCCGGCGGCGTATTCTTCGGGCTGTATACCGCCGCGAACCGCCACATCCCTGCATTCCAAAATCAGCTCCTGCCGCGCCTGTCCAACAACTGGATTTGGGCGGCGACGGCATACGCGGCATACAATATGCTGACCGCCGTCTGCGTGCTGGCGGGCTTGCGCGGCAACGGCCTCGTCACCGACAGGCCGACGGCGCGGCGCGCGGGATTGCTGGGCGGCGGCATGATGTGCGCGCTGGGGCTGTGCTTCGCCTTGCCCTTGCTCATCCACGCAGATGCGCTGGCGGGGCTGGAATTGCCCCTCCACAGGCTGGCGCAAAACTCGGGACGCGCCATCGAGGGATTCTATACCTGTCTGCTTGCCGCGGCGATTGTATCCTCCGCCGTGTCGAACGGCTTCGTAGTCGTTGAATGGCTGCAAAAACGCTTGCGCTTGCATCCCGTCATCATAAAAGCCGCCGTTGCACTCATTGGCGCGGTGGCGGCTCATGCCGGATTCTCTGTATTTGTCTCACAGGTCTATCCCCTATTCAGCGTGCTGGGCGTGTTTGCGCTCGTGGTTATTCTGCTGGCATTTGTGTTCGGCAGGAAAACCGATATGCAAAACCCTGCCGGCTGATTCGTGTTTGCAAAAACATTTTGGCCGAAATCGGCAAGAGCAGAGCCCTTGCCCTACGCTTTGCGCGTATCGCGAATGTCGCAAGCGTTGCAACAGCTCCACCATCACGAAAGCCGCTGTCGCATCCCTTGGCGCAACAACGGCTTTCGTCGGATTCACTTATTTATTTGCGCGGGCCTATCCCTTATTCAGAATGACGGGATGTTTGCAAGAACGATTAACGAGTTGATAGGAGTCGGCAAGAGCAGAGCCCTTGCCCTACGCCGCGCATATCACCAACGTCACCAATACTGCACCGCCTCACAAATGCTTCGCCTCTACCAGACCTTCTCCAGCCCATATCTCACCGTGCCGTTCTCTATCCGCAGACGAAGCACCGAGAACGCGGGGTTCAGCGTGCTTCCGTCATACATATGCCCGAGGTTGATGTAGCGGATGCCTTCTTGTGCGGTCACTGTTGTTTCCAGCCCCGATGCGGTTACAACGAAGATTGTCCGCCCCGCCGCGTGCCGCTTCAACAGCGCGTGGAATAATGCGCCTTCCTGCGAATGCTTGAACGACAGCGGGCTGATGTCCGTCTGCACGACGACCACGTTGCCCGCGGATGCCAAGTCCTGCTCAATCCGCGCCCATTGCACCAGATTGGCAATGGAGAATCCGCCGCCCGCCGAGTTCATCGTAATCACCGTCGCGCCGCCGACTGCCGCCGCCGTATACTCACCCGTGTTTGCGCGAACCTTCATGCCGTTGGATTCCGCATTCAAATCCGTCGCGCCTGTGTACACGCCGCCGCCGGAGCCGCGCGTGAACGCGGCCATCGCCTTTTGGCGGTCTTCTTTGTATGTCTTCAATTCATGCGTGTCGCCTGTGTGCCAGAGCTTGCCAAGGAACGTGATGTCCGCGCCCGGCTTTGTGTCTTGGAAGTCCATGCGCAGGTCGTCCGCCACGGCCACATCCTTCGGCATGACCGCCGCGCTTGCAGCGCCTGTATTCCGCAGCACGCGCAGGTCATTCACCACCAGACGATACACGGAATTCTCCGTCTCGCGCAGGGATGCCGCGTATATCCGCTCCAGCGTGACAGGCTGTTTCACGCCCGCCGGCAGCATTGCGTCCAAATCGCGCCAGCCTATGAAGTCCGCACTCTGCGTGAATGTAATCAAATGCTCCTTGCCGTCCGCGTCCAGCACGCGCCCGCGAATCCAATGCCCCGACCCTGTGCCGTACAGGGAGATACGGAAGCCGTCCGCCTGCGTCGTCAGCGCGTTGTCGAAATGCGCATAGACAGCTTGCGTCGTCGTGCTCGGTGCAAGCTTGTATGTCAGCTCCAAATACGTGTCGCCCGCCACGGCCTCCGCGCCGGATTTATATATCACGGAGCCTTCGATGCCGTTCGGCCAGCTCATATAGCGGACAGGCGTGCTTCCGTTCAGCGGCTCGTATGCCTGTGCCGATGCGCTCGTGCGCACTGCGACATATGTCGTTGCGCCGTCCACCGTGCATTTAATCCAGCCCGAACCCGTGCCTGCCGCGCGGAACACACCGTTCTCAACCACGCCCAAACTCGACGGCTCAACGGCATACTGCACCTTCGCCGCGTCCACCGCCACCGCAAACCCGTCGCGGCTCG
>JGI994J12354_10005385_pt1 | contig 11038 bp, 8 predicted proteins | sample IntmicLarv3ML3BL_FD_12354 | JGI IMG/M metagenome (IMG submission 12354) | reverse complement strand
GCAACGCCTCCGCTTTCGCTGATTCGCCGCTACTTTATCTCGCCGCCCTCAAGAGCGACGAACCTTATCTTAGCATATCCCAACAGCTCGTGTCAACTGTTTTTTTTACAAATAAACTAAAATATTTTAATAATTTTTATTACTGATTAAAAAACGAGTTTAAAATATCCTCCGGAATGTCGTCGGAATTCGTTATAAGCTTGGCGTTTACGACTATTCTTGTGTCGGGATTTTTGTTCGTGCAGGTCGAAAGCGTCAAAACACGATCTTCTTTTGTGATTTCAACCCCTGTGTCAAATGTCGAACGCTCTTTCATTTCGCTTGCAAGCTCGTAAAACTTGTCATCGCTTCCGAATTTTACTTGAATATAGTAAAAATCATTGACATTAACTTCATAGCATGCAAAAATTTCCCAAACCAGCGTATCGTAAAGTGTTGTCAGAACAGCATATTTATGTTCGTTGTAATATGACAGATTATTGTAATAACGAAGCTCGTGAAACATTATTTTTTGCTTCATGTTGTGTCCGTATAAAATTATATTTTTATCTTCCTTGGAGACATCATTTTCATAATCCATGAAAATTGCCCCGTAATTCTGCGTAACTTTATAAAGATCGCGATGTAGATAGAAATCGTTGTCTGTATATTGAACAATTGGTTGATTTATTTCCGTTCCGGGCACAACTAAATAACCGACGATGTCGTCATTCCCATAATATTCGCGTATACTTTGTATTGATTGAAGAACGGGACGTTCTGTCGGAATCGGTATTTCGGTGGGTTTTAATTCTGTCTCTTGAGGGCTCTCGGTCGGCGCTTCCGTCGCCATATGCGCTTCAAAAAAAATCCCCTTGACTTTTTCGGTTTCTTCATTTTGCTTGTTTTCTTTAATTTTTTCCATAACAACGACTGTGAGCGTCACCATCATAATTATAAAAAGAATTATAACTGTGATCAATCTCACCTTGTCAGCGATAAGTTCCGACAGAAATGTCTTAAATTTGTTTTTTTTCTTCATGATATTTTCCTTTCTTTAACAAATGCTTGAAAATTTTCTTCTGTTATTCTATCATAAATACTTATCGGCTGTAAAGAACTATGATATAATATAAAATAAAAAATAATGAGGTTCGCATGGATAAGACAGAAAGAATCAATAAATTAACCGATTTGCTCAACGCCGCCTCCGCGCAATATTATTCAAGCGACGGCGAAATCATGTCCGATTTCGATTATGACAAGCTTTATGACGAGCTGGTTTTTCTTGAAAATGAAAACGGCTACAGAAACGCCGACAGCCCCACTCAGCGCGTAGGCTATGACATTTTAAGCAGCCTGGAAAAGGTTCGCCATGAAATGAGAATGTTATCCCTGGACAAAACAAAGGAATTGGACAGGCTTGTTCGGTTTTTATCCGATGATGGCGGGCAATTCGGGCTTTTGTCATATAAATTAGACGGTTTGACAATCGTTTTGACCTTTGAAAACGGCACTCTGAAACAAGCAGTAACAAGAGGAAACGGCGAAATCGGCGAGGATATTACCCACAACGCCAAAACATTTGCAAATCTTCCTAAACAAATTCAGTTTAAAAACGAATTAATTCTTCGCGGCGAGGCGGTCATCACTTTTTCCGATTTTGAAAAGATAAACGAAAGCTTGCCGCCCGAGGAAAAATATAAAAACCCACGAAATCTTTGCAGCGGAACTGTTCGCCAGCTTAACAGCGAAATTTGCGCCTCACGTTCTGTTTGTTTTTTCGCGTTTTCGCTTGTTAAAGCAGACGGCATTGATTTTAACGACAAAAAATCTGACCAATTGAGTTTTTTAAAAGAGCAGGGCTTCCAAATTGTTGAGTTTTCTATAGCAACCACCGAAAATATTGAAAATGAGGTCAAGGCTTTTTCCGACAAAATTGAGAAAAACGATTTCGCGACGGATGGGCTTGTCTTGACTTATGAAAGCTTGAATTACAGCCAATCTCTCGGCGCGACGAGCAAATTTCCAAAGGATTCTATCGCGTTTAAATGGAAAGACGAAACGCAAGAAACGACACTTAAAGAAGTTGAATGGAACACCTCGCGCACAGGGCTTGTCAATCCTGTTGCCGTTTTCGAGCCTGTCGAGCTTGAGGGAACGACTGTGGAAAGAGCGAGTCTGCACAATTTAGGCATCATAAAATCGCTCAAATTGGGCATCGGTGACAGGATTAACGTTTATAAAGCGAACATGATAATCCCACAGATTTCCGAGAATCTTACTCAAAGTGACACGCTTGAAATTCCGCTTGTTTGCCCCGAATGCGGTTCGAAAACGGAATTTTCTGACTTTCTTTATTGCCGAAACCCCAATTGCCCGGCGCAAATAAACGAAACCATCGCGCACTACTGTTCCCGCGACGCCATGAACATCGAGGGTTTTTCTCTCGAAACGATAAAGAAGTTCACTTCGAACGGCTTTTTGCGTGACTATTCCGACATTTACAAGCTTGAAACCTATGCCGATGAAATCGTGAAGCTCGAAGGGCTTGGCAAAAAATCGTTTGATAATTTGCTTAAATCAATAAAAGTGTCGAAAACGCGAGATCTTCATTTCTTCGTTTACGCCTTGGGGATAAACCAGATAGGCTTAGCCAACGCGAAGCTGCTTTGCCGTTATTTCGGTTATAATTTGGATAAAATAATAAAGGCGGAAGCGGAAACACTTGTGGAAATAGACGGCTTCGGCGAATCAATCGCCCAAAGTGTTTCCGCTTATTTTTCAGAAGAAAAAAACATCGCCGTTATGAATACCGCCCTTTCGTTTCTTAACCTTGCAGCGCCCGACGTTGCCGAAAATACTGCGAAATTAGAGGGAAAAGTCTTCGTAATCACGGGTGATGTTCATGTTTTCAAGAATCGCGATGAGCTTAAAGCCGAGATCGAAAAAAACGGCGGTAAGACAGCGGGTTCTGTAAGCGGAAAAACTTCTTTCCTCATTAACAACGACAACACTTCCTCATCGTCGAAAAATAAAAAGGCAGCCGAACTCGGCGTGCCTGTTATTACTGAAGATGAATTTATTGAGATGTTGAGATAAAAGTTGCCTAAAACCCCATCTCCAAAATCTCGGTAAGTTTAACCGAAATAGTCTTATATTCGCTGCCATTCCTTATATATTTAATCTCGACTTCATCGTTGATTCCGCATTTTTTTACTTCCTCCTGCAAATCCTCGAACAGGAAAATCGTGCGCCCGTTAAACCCAGTTATTACGTCGAGCGGTTGAATCCCCGCCTTTTCTGCGGGTGAGCTTTCAACAACCGAAACCACTATTGCCCCTGCTTGCGGCAAATTAAACTGTTCGGCAATTTCCTCGGGCATGTCTGTTCCGGTTATGCCGAGCATAGGTTTTTTCGGACCCATCAATTCTTCGATCAACACCTGAAGGTCATTCGATGGAATTGCATATCCCATTCCCTCTATTTTCCCTCCCGACTGCGCAATCATTGCCGACGTCGAAAGCTTTGCCGAGCTCATTCCTATGACCTCGCCGTTAAGGTTAAAAAGCGCGCCGCCGCTGTTTCCGGGGTTTATTGCCGCGTTTGTTTGAATCGCTTTATAATCGACATTGTCAACCTTTATTCTCTTGTCCTTAGCGCTGATAATGCCATTTGTCGCGGTGTTTCCCTCGCCAAGCGCGTTTCCTATTGACAAAACTGCTTCGCCGACCCTTAGTGCTTCGGAATTTCCGAACCTTACAGATGAAACAGACGGTAATCCCGCTTTTTTAGCGTCCGCCTTGCTCACGGAAATCACGGCAACATCGCTCATTTCGTTTTTTCCAACCATCTTGGCGGGCAAAGAACCCTTATTTGATATTGAAATTTTGACCTCAGCCGCGTTTTGAACAACGTGATAATTCGTAACAATATAGTAATTTACATCGTCCGAATGAAAGATTATTCCCGAACCGGAACCCTCTGTCGGAATGCTGAATCCGAATCTGTCACTTGCACTGCCCAGGTCTGAGGACACAATTCCGACAATGCTCGGTTCGTTTAATTCATAAATGTCGGCAAAACCGTACGCACCGCTTTCTTCCTCAGCTCTGCTTCCCGTATCGTTTCCGAAAACGGTCTCAGAAAATTTAAAAGGTTCGGGAGTGTGCTTTTCCTCGGCGATTTTATCAATTTTTGGCAAAATATATCTATTCGCAACAGTAGTTCCCAACGCCGCCCCGAAAGCAATCATTATGCCACCTATCAAGCAAATTAAAGCAGTGGCTGCAAACCCTTTTGTTTTAACTCGCTTCTTTTTTTCCTTTGTCGGCGTTTCAGTCAAGCTTTCCTCGTTCTCGGAATAGAACTGTTCTATAACCTCTGCGAGCTTTTCTTTAACAGATTCATCTGAAGATTCATCGAAAAATTCTTCTGAATCTTCTTCAAAGCTTTCCTCATAAAATTCTTCGTCTTCATAAAATTCTTCGCAATCGAGTTCCTCTGCAATTGAATCGAATTTTTTCAAATCAAATTCTTTAGGATTAAATTCATCCATTTAAAATATCCTCCCGATCAAAAGTTCAACGCCGATTTATATTGCTTCATGCCGGCATTAAGAACAAGTGTTTCCACAGAGGATTCAACCCACATTCTTCTGCCTGAGTAGACCTCTCTGACAACCGTCATGCTGACAAGCTCGCCAACCTTAATGCTCTTCACCGCGTCTGCCAATTCTTCGTTTGTTTTAATTTCCACGCCGTTTATTTCGGTAATTATGTCGCCTTTCCGGACGTCCGCGTCTTCCGCAGTCGATCCTGCTTCAATTCCGCTGACATAAACACCCGTGGCGGCAAGCCCATAATATTCTCTTTTAATGTCGTCTATTTCAATTGAAGCAATTCCCAAATACGGACGTTCCACCGCTCCGTCGGTCATGATTTTATTGACAATTTCCCTGACGACGTTAATCGGTATAGCATATCCCATTCCCTCAACGCCCGAGCTTCCGACCTTCGCAGAATTGACGCCTATAACCTCGCCGTTCATATTGACTAACGCGCCGCCGCTGTTTCCGGGATTAATCGCCGCGTCGGTCTGCATTACAGAAAGTTTTGTGTTGTCAATAATAATTTCTTTAATTCCCGTGCTAATAACACCGAATGTAACGGATTTTCCCTCTCCCAAAGCGTTTCCGATTGCGATAACAGCATCGCCCACTTCTATTATATCAGAATCGGCAAAATCTGCAACTGTATAATCAACATCAACCAAATCCGACTTGTTTACGTAAATTACGGCAATGTCGGCTTTCGAGTCGCCTCCGACAGCGTGAGCCGGAACAACAACCTCGTCGTCTATAGAAACCGTTACACTATACGCCGAAGCAACGACGTGGTAATTAGTTACTATATAAACCTTTTTTTCGTCTTCACTGAAAATAATGCCCGAGCCTGCGCCCGAAACGTCTTGGCTGAAGCTGAAAAAATTCGTCTTTTCCGCCAGCATGTTTACACTGACGACCGAATCCTTCGCTTTTTTATAAACGTCGGAAACGCTCGAAAGCGCCGCTCCCGCCGCACTCACGGGTATGTAATTGCTTCCGCCCCGAGTGTCGTCGTCCATGCTAATTACTATATCGGCTTTCTCGCCGCCTTTATTTAGAAATGCTTTTGCTCCCGCTCCGATTCCGTAACCGAAAGACGTTCCTAACATTCCGACCGCCACTATCATCGCCGCCATTTTCGGCGCAAGTCCCAACGCTTTTCTCTTTTCTTCCATAAAAATAACCTCCTTTAAATAACATTATGAGTTCATTATAAAGGACATTAATGAAAAAAATATGTCGGTTTTGTAAACAAATAAAAACATTCCACGACCTCGTAGGGCGCGCCACACCTCCCCATTCCTGCACCCCAAATCCTTTACCCAATCCACCCTTTCGACCTCTCAACAGCCTTTCTCCAAGCCGCATATTTCTCGTCACGAACCCCAAATTCCATTTTCGGTTCAAACAGACTCCCACTGTCACAATCCTGCTCTTCCCCAAACAATCCAACCGCTAAACCCGCCAATTTCGCCGCACCCAACGCCGTCGTTTCAATATTCTGAGGTCTGAAAACCACTTTCCCCAAAACGTCTGCTTGAAATTGCATAATATAATCATTACGGCTTACACCGCCGTCAACTTTCAACTCCGAAACCTTAACACCTGTCAATAATTCCATATAATCAAGCGCGTCCTTAACCTGAAACGCAATAGCCTCACAAACCGCTCTTACTATCTCGTTTTTCCCGCTTGCAAGCGTAAGCCCGAAAACAGAACCTCGCGCTGACATGTCCCATTCCGGCGCGCCAAGCCCCGAAAACGCAGGAACAAAACAAACTCCGTCGCTGTCCCTTGTTTCCGACAAAATATATTCAAGTTCTTTTATATCCGAAATCAATTTTAAACCATTAATCAACCATTCAATGGCACTTCCCGCGTTAAAAACGCTTCCCTCTACGGCATATGTCGTTTCGCCGCCGATATTCCATGCGATTGTTGTAATCAATCCCGATTTTGTGCTGTCAACAATTTTCTTTCCCGTGTTTTGTAAGATAAAACAACCCGTCCCGTAGGTGTTCTTAACACTTCCCTCTTGCAGGCAATTCTGCCCGAAAAGAGCTGCGTGCTGGTCGCCCGCGATACCTGCAATCGGAATTTCACACCCGAAAATTCCGCATTCAGTGTGCCCGACAATTCCCGACGACGACACAACCTCGGGCAGCGTTTCTTCGGGTATTCCAAAATATTTAAGAAGCTCACAATCCCATTTCAATTCTTTGATATTAAAAAGCATCGTTCTCGACGCGTTTGAATAGTCGGTAATATGCTTTTTCCCGCCGGTCAAGCGGAAAATCAAATAACTGTCCATCGTCCCGAACGCGAGCCTCCCCTTTTTTGCAAGCTTCTCAGCCTCGGGAACATTTTCTAAAATCCATTTCATTTTCGTCGCCGAAAAATAGCTGTCGGCAAGTAGCCCTGTCTTTTCGCGAATCGTCGGTTCAAAGCCGTCGGTCTTTATTTTGCGGCACATTCCCACCGTTCTTTTGTCCAGCCAAACAATTGCGTCGCAAACGGGTTCACCTGTGACTTTGTCCCACACGACGGTCGTTTCGCGTTGATTCGTGACCCCAATTCCGACAATGTCGCAGATGTTTATTCCTGCACCCGAAACAGCTTGTTTTCCAGCTTCAACCACATTGAAAAATATTTCTTGCGCGTTGTGGCAAACCCAGCCCGGTTCATCATAAATTTGTTCATGCCTCCGCGAAACCGATTCAATCGGCTTTAACAAAGCGTTATAAACCACGGCACGCGAGCTTGTCGTGCCTTGATCAAATGCAAGAATATATTTCTTCGACACAGCGTCATTCCCCCAACTTTTTACAAATGCTTTTTAGGATAGAAACCTTTAATGTCTGTTCGTTCCAAAAGATAATCAATGCTTGTGTTGAAAAAATCTGCGAGTTTTATCAGCGCTTCCGGGGTCAAACTTCGTTGCCCCAATTCATATTTTGAATATGCGGTTTGATTTACGCCCAAATGTGCGGCGACTGTCGCCTGGGTCAAGTCTTTATCTTCTCTTAAATTTCTTATTCGTTGATATTTCACTGTAACCACCTCTTTTAATCAGCGCTTACTTAAATAATAACTAATCCAAATTGTAGTATCGATAAATAAGCCAAAAAGGGGTATGATGTTAAAAACAACATTTGTCAGCTGTTTGCCGCAGCCTTAACCCTTTCAACAGCTTTAAAGAAAACAGGAACAGCCAATACGACGCATGTTATCGCCATCTCAGGCAAAATATATGAAAAATTGTAATAAGATGAATAAATCCAAACATTCAGGTCACCCCTGTTCTCGGCAAAGAAAATCACGCCTGAAATTGTTGAAATCACGCCGCGAACAATCGCACCGACAATAAATCCGGTATGCAACCCGAGCTTCTTGTTTCTGAAAAATCCTGACAGTCCAAGTGCACCATAAGCGATAGAATAGTCAAGGAACAGTTGAACAGGGTGAACTACATATGGTTTCAACGCCAAATCGATGAATCCATATGTAGCACCGCCGATAATTCCGGCGGCAGGACCGAAGAAATAGCCGATTAGACTTATAAACAGCATGTTTAATATTTTAACCGACCCGCCCTGCGGCATTTGGTAAATTGTAAACATCGAAAATATGGCGGCCATGGCAAGACACACCGCTATGTAAGAAAGCATTTTAGTTGATTTGTTTCGTTTGAAGAACAAGCCCGAAATCGCCATAATCAAAATTAGCGCGATAAACGCAGACACTGTTCGCCCCGTGTTGCCATTGAAAAAATTGTTGAAGCCCTCGATGAAACCTTGCATAAAAAAACCTCCGTTTTTGTTTTTGAGCGCCGAACTCAGATAAAAACGGAGGGATTAATCACATGTCGCATATTTAATCGCTTCCCTACGTCGGTGTTAACCGTATCAGGTTCGAAGGGTACTATCTCAGCTTAACTCCAATCGGCGTTAAGCGCCCCCAGCTCTTGATTTGTTTATTATATTAATGCGCATTTTCGGTTTTGTCAACAATAATTTTTTATTTTTTAATTGCGAGAAACATTAGCTTGTGTTAGAATGTTAAAAAGCTGGAGGGGATTTTCAAATGGCAAAGAATAGAAGTATAAATTTTGAAAGATATTGTCAAAATACAGAAAAAGCTCTTAAACACAAGGTTTCATCAGCTTTATTCGAGGCTATGGGCTATATGTCTGACTTAAAACATGGCACTTTGTGGACTTGCCAAGCCGAAAAGCCCGCCGCATTCAGCGAATACGAGGATTTCATATTTAATAAATTTATAAATATTGATAAAAACATTCTTCTCTCCGATGAAAACCGTAATGAAATTTTGGAAGAAATTATAGAGAAGCTGAGTACGCTTAAAGATGCGTTTCTTCCGCTTTATTTATATAATGCCGAGCTGAGTAAATATGCAGACATTTTGTTTTTTCGCGATTCAATCAATGACAATGAGGGAATCACTGATGATTTCGACGAAGATTTTGTCGAAATCATGAAGCAAAAATGTGTTGACTCCGTGATTAACAGCTTCGAAAATGAAGAAAATCCCGAACAACTCACAGGTGAAATACTTTCCTGTCTTCCAATGAACATAGCTCAAACAAAATATTTCAGTATTATAAACGATTCTATAACCTGTTTGTTTTATGAAAACGAGGATAAAGAGAAAAATAAAAACGGAAGTGTGTTTAAAGAAAAATTAATACAAAAATTCTACCCGCCGTCGTCTACACATTACAACGACATTATTCCCGAAATTTATGCCGATTTGAAGAAGCTTCGCGAAATGACAGCCGAGAATTCCGGTCTGAAAATTGCCTTAGAGCTTTACGATTTTTTGTCGGAAGAAACAGACATCATTTTGGATTATGCCGATCAACTTCTCACAACCGCAAATTACATATTGCTTCTGCACCTTCGCGCCGACATCACAGAAGATCTGCTTAACAATGATTTTGCCGTCAAGGATTCTTTTGCGACTATAAAAACCTATGCCGAAACTGACGAATTTGAAGCCTATGTCGAAACCCTTGAAGAAGTTGTCGAAGAAAACAAATTTCTTCATTTCGCCAAAGCAATGGAGCTTAGCGACGAAATTAAAGATTTTATCACAAGACTCGGTGACAAGCCTCTTCCTCAAGAACTTTTTGCCATATCTGAGGAATATATCAACGCCTCAAAACTCTTTTCCTACAACATTCACGATGATTTCGACATTCCTGCCGGCTTCTGCTACAATGCCGCCGCGGAAGACATAAAGGAGTTTGTTCCTGCATTGAAGGAAGCAATGAAGCTTTGTCCCGTTAAATTGCAAAAAAACATTCGCCGATTGTTTTACAAGGAAATTGCAATTGACATTTCCCCCGACGAATTTTGCGAAATCGTCGAGCTTTCGTTGTCCTCGCTCAAAACATCGGCTGAAAGGCTTGCCGTCAGAGATTGCTTGAGTTATATATTAGATCAGGATTTTGATGACTTCGATGATCTTGAAGACTTGGAAGACTGATTTGCTCCATTCCCTGCATAAAAACAAGCTCGTCAGCCCACAGTTTTTTGCGCAGAAACGGACTGTCCAGCATTGAACCCCCGTGGTATTTCCCGCCGCAGGTTATAAACCAAATACTTTTTTTCAATGAAACCCCAATCTTTTTTAATGCTTCGTGTGAAAGTGCCACCGTTCTTCGCGCTTTCACTATTCTTTGAGCACCGACAATTCCGATTCCCGGAACCCTCAGCAGCATTTCGTAATCTGCTGTGTTCACTTCAATCGGAAACATCGCGATGTTTCTCAGTGCATACGCCGCTTTCGGATCAATGTCAAAATCCAAATCGGGCGCATTTTCGGGCAAGATTTCATCAGCTTTCATACCGTATAATTCCATTAGCCTGTCAGCTTGATACATTCGTCTTCCACGCCAAAAAGGCGTTTTTTTGTTCGGAAGCACATCGCTTGTTTCAACTTGCGGTCCGAACGGTGAATAATAAACTCGGCGCAGCTTATATTTCTTATAAAGCGATTCGGCAAGAACAGCTAATGTTCTGTCAGATTCGCCCATTGCCCCGACAATCATCTGCGTGCTTTGCCCCGACGGCGCAAAGCTTCGTCCAAATTCGTTTATGCAATCACGAACATATGTCATTGGTGTGAGAATGTTCGTTTTATTCTTTTGCCGTGCTATAGTTTTATAGCCGTCGCTGTGCGGAAGCTCAATGTTTACGCTAATTCTGTCGGCAAGAAGCCCAACCTCACGAATAAGTTTTCGATCGGTTCCCGGCATTATTTTAGCGTGAACATAACCGCCAAAGCAATGTTTTTTTCTAATCAAACTCAATGTTTTAAGCATCAATTCTTCTGTGTGGTCTGCGTTTTTGCAAACTGCACTCGAAATAAACACCCCGCCGCTAACGTCGTTCGCGGCGGTTTTCACGGCAATATCCGCCATTTCCTCGG
>JGI994J12354_10005384_pt1 | contig 11038 bp, 13 predicted proteins | sample IntmicLarv3ML3BL_FD_12354 | JGI IMG/M metagenome (IMG submission 12354) | reverse complement strand
GGTTGGCAAACCTAATCTATTATATCAAAGGAGAATTTTTTATCATACTCATAGCCCTTGGCTTTTCAGAACCACTCGCATAGCAAGTGGTTTATTTTACAATAAGGCTCCTCACTTTTGAGGAGTCCATAAAATATCAAAACCTATTATATTAGCTATTGCTTTTACTTCGTTGTATTTGATGGTGCCCCTTGTTAATTTATTAGATAGGTTTTGGACTGTTGTCCGTTTATCTTCGGGTAGTGTTTTGTTGTATTCTTTGACTATATCGGACAAAGTCCAACCACTTTTTGAAATGTATGATTTAATTTCATTTCTTATATTTTCCATATTCTCACCTCCCCATACATAAATTATACTATAGAGTATAATATTTTGCAATAGAATATAAAAATATTTATAAAAGTGTTGGCAATTATTTAATATAGTGTATAATTAAACTATATAGTTTAAAAAATAAAATAGAGGTGTGTAAAATGAAAATATCAGAAATGACAACGGAGCAAATTTTAAAGGTATTAGGATATCAAACAATAGGAGCATTTATAGAAAATGAGGAAGTTATAAAAGCTATTAAGAAAAGAAAACAGGATAGTTTTATGGAAGCCTTTAACTTTTTCACTTTTGGGGTATTGGTTGGAAAAGGATTAGCAAGGCAAAAATAAAAAGCTCCTACGCCAATAGGAGCCATACAATTAAATATATCGAGTGCATGATATACCCAACCATTACAAGGATATTATATCATACTCTTTATAAAATTTCAATAGTAGGAGCGTGATATATGAGAAATCCAAACGGATTTGGAACCGTATTTAAAACCAAAGATAAGAAGAGAAGAAAGCCATGGCGTGTTATCTCCCCAGGTGTATATAATAAACTAACTGGGAAATATGAAAAACATAATTTAGGATATTTTGAGACCAAAGGGGAAGCACTGGAGGCACTGATAAAATATAACAATAATCCTTATTCTACAGATGTTAAAAATATCACTCTTGGGGAAGTAATAGAAAAATGGAAGCTTGAGCATTTCCCAAAGGTATCAGAAAAAAGAAAGACGGATATATTGAGTAGATTAAATAAAATGGCCGCACTAAATAATTTAAATTTTAAAAATATTAAACTAATAGATTTACAAGCCTACTTTAACAATTTAACCATAGCAACTGGAACAAAGAAAGAATATAGAGCAGTTTTAAATTTAATTTTTGAGTATGGAGTTAAATATGATATTATCCAAAAGAACCCAGTAACTTATATTGAAATTGGAAAGCATAAAAAAGTAAGAGAAGCTAATATATTTACTCTTGAAGAAATTTCTATTTTGTGGAAATATCAATTATATCAAAATACAGATATAATATTAATACTTATATTTACAGGAATGAGAATAAATGAATTATTAGAACTAAAAAAAGAAAATGTATTTCTAGATGATAGATACATAATAGCTGGGTCAAAGACAGCAGCTGGAAAAGATAGATTGATACCACTACACAAGGATTTAATACCTTTGATAAAAAGAAGATTAGAAGAAAGTAATATATATTTGATGGAGCATAGAGGGAAAATGATTCAATATGCAACAGCCAAAAGGTTCTTTACTGATGTTCTTAAAGTGATAGGCTTAGAAGAACACAATCCACATGACACAAGGCACACTTTCGCAACTCTAATTAATAACAGTGGTGCCAATTCTACATCAATCAAAAATATTATTGGCCATTCAGATTTTGCACTTACAGAAAAAGTATATACTCATAAAGATAAATCAGAGCTATTAAAAGCTATAGATATGATAAATTTAAAAGAGGCTTAGACCTCTTTTTTATATTATCATTTGGGGGTGTTGTGGGGGTGCAGTAAACTAATACTTTATGATATTTTATTGTTGTTTGTTGTTATTTTTAATTACTTTCTAGGACATTCAAAGACAACTATATTGATGCTTGAGGTTATAAAGTCAATAAAATTGGTAATTTTTGGAAAAAGTATGTTATATTTCTATATAAAATATTTTATTTTATTATTTTTTTTGTAAAATAAAAATGCCCAATTAATAGGCATTTTATCAATTAAATTTTTCCATGATTATTTCTTTTAATTCATCTTTGGATTTATAACCCACTACTTGTTCCACTTTCTCTCCATTTTTGAAAATAATCATTGTTGGGATGCTCTTAACTTCAAATTTATTAACTAATTTTGGATTATCATCCACATTCACTTTATAAATTTTGGCTCTCATCTCCTGAGAAAGCTCCTCCAATATTGGATTTAATATTTTACAAGAACCACACCAGTCTGCCCAAAAATCCAGCATTACTACACTGTTCTCTAGAATTTCAGATTTGAAATTTTCCTCGTCAAGATTAAACAATTTGCTCATCTCCCCCCCTCTATAATAAAACAAATGCAGGATTTGTAAAGTTTGCCATTATTGTATAGCTAAATACAAAAAATTACAAGTTTTTTTTATAAAGTATATTAAAGAAAAGTCAACTTCTCACTTTTTAAGGCTCATCTAAAAGCAAATATATAAAATCTATAGATTTATTTAATACATAAAAAATACTTTTAGAACATTTTTATATTAAAAAAAACATAAATATTTTCATAATTTTTTTTTATTTTTTTCCATATATTACTCAATATGTATGTTTTCAAATCACAAAGTCAATGTTTATTTTTTAATCTTTGCTCTTTCTGCTTGAGATTTACTTATGTAAAAAGGCTCCAAAGAAAATAAATCATCATCTTTCATCCCAGCAATTAATTTTCCTGCCATACCAGCTCTGGGTATTGAGTTTGGCAAAGAAACTATATGCCCTTTTTCTCCTAATTTACTATAAATTATTTCTTTATAAGCCAAAGCACCATTTCCCACAAAAAGATATTCTTTTGTTAAATCTAATTTTCCCAAAAATTCGACCACTTTTCCTACCTGATACTCTATGTTTCTCTCTAATTTTCCACCAGAAGAAAACTTATATTTACACATATAAGTCCTTTCCTTTCTTGCATCAATCATAGAAACTATCTCCCTTCTATCATGTTCTACTACACTCGCTAGTAAATCTAGTTCATTTATTCCAACAATTTTTTTATCCAAAGAAAAAGCAAGACCTTTGGCAAGAGCAACACCAATTCTTATCCCAGTGAAAGAGCCTGGTCCCAAAGTTACACACACTCTATCAATATCTTCAACTTTGTATTCTGTCAATTGAAAAAGACTATCAATTAACTTTGTAATTAATGCTGAATGATTGGTTTTGACATTAATATTTATTTCTCCAATTATCCCTATTTTTTCGTGGAAAAGAGCTACACTTCCAATATTAGTGGCTGTATCAATTATGAAGGTCAACATAAGCTAGCAACTCCTTTTCTTTTTCTTTATTTCCTATATAAGAAATTTCAAAATATCTTTCATCTTCACCACAATAGTCCAAAGAAATTTTTATGTATTCCTTTGGCAGTTCCTTTTCAATTAAATTTCCCCACTCAATAATAGATACCCCATTTCCATTTATATAATCTTCGTAGCCTATTTCATATACTTCCTCAGAGTCAGAAATTCTATATACATCGAAGTGATACAAGGGAATTTTTCCACTGTAGTACTCTAGGACATAGTTGAATGTAGGACTTTTCAAATTTTCTGTGACCCCCAACTCCTTTGCGAACCTTTGTACAAAGGTAGTCTTTCCCGTCCCCAAATCACCAATCAATACCACCACATCTCCTGATTTTGCTGTTTTGGCTAGTTTTTCTGCAATAATATCAATTTCTTTGAAATTAAGACTTTTTTTCATCATTATCACTTTTTTCAATGGTATTATTTCTTTCTTGAAGTTTGTCCACTATTTTAGTCGTAGATTTTCCTTCGACAAATGGAAGAATCATTACTTTACCCCCATATTTTTCCACTGTAGCCGTCTCTGGTAAAGACTCTTTTTCATAGTCTCCACCTTTTACATGAATAGAAGGTTTTAATTCATCAATTGTCTCAATAGGTGTTAGCTCGTCAAAAATGACAGTAAAATCCACACATTTTAATCCACTTATCAGTTCAGCTCTATCCATTTCATTATTAATCGGTCTCCCAACTCCTTTCAGAGCTCGTACTGATACATCACTGTTTATCCCTACTATTAATGTGTCTCCTTGTTTTTTTGCCTCTGTCAAATATCTCAAATGCCCTACATGCAGTATATCAAAACATCCATTAGTAAAAACTACTTTTTTTCCTTGAAATTTTAATTCTTCCACTATTTTTTTTGCAATTTTTTCACTTATTATCATAATTCTCCTCCAATAAAAAAATCCAGCAATCACCAATTACATCCAAAATTGATTTTAAACAAATATTGTATAATCTTTCCGCCTTTTATAATTTTTTTAAAGATGATATAAAATCATAGATTATTCCCCCTGTAATTCCCCAGATAACATCATTTTTATAATTATAAAAATATATTTTTCTGGATGCAACTCTCCAAGGATTGCGGTATTTTGAGGGGATATCCATATTTTTTATATTGCTATTTGGAATATTTTCCACCGCTATTTCTTCAATCAAAGGAATAGTCTTCCAAAAATACTCAAAAGGAACTATAATTAACCTCTCAATTTCGCTTATTTGGGGATTTAATTCTTCCAATTTTTCTATGTTTATATAGCCAAAATAGCAATGTATGATAAGTCCCAAAGGATTCAAAACCACTCCATACTTTCCATAGATATCAATTTTGTCCAAAGCAATCCCCAGTTCTTCTGATGTCTCTCGCAAAGCTGTTTCTTGTGGATCCTCATCTGTTTTTTCGACTTTTCCTCCAGGAAAAGAAATTTCTCCCCCTTGCCTGATGTTGGGAGATCTTTTTTCCAATATAAAATAATCTACCCCTTTGATTTTGCACATACAAATAAAAATAGCTGCCTCAATGGATACTTCACTCCCTATTATTCTTTCCTTTCTATCATTTACCAATCTCAAAAGTTTCTCTTTCACAAATCTCCTATTAAATTATATCAAATATTTACTATTTAAACTTATTTAGTACCAAAAATTCTGTCTCCACAATCTCCAAGTCCAGGATAAATATATCCATTTTCTGTAAGCCCTTGATCTATTCTAGCAGTATAAATATCGACCTCTGGGTGCCTATTCAAAAGCTTGGCTATTCCCTCTGGAGCTGCTACTAAGCACATGTACATCATCTCCTTAACTCCAGCATCTTTCAAATAATCCAGAGTGTATACTGCAGAACCTCCTGTGGCAAGCATGGGATCCACTACTATTACCTTTCTATTTTTTATATCATCTGGCAATTTGCAATAATAATAAACCGGTTCCAAAGTTTCTTCGTTTCTGTATACCCCAATATGTCCTACTTTTGCTGTAGGAACTAAGTCTAGTATCCCTTCCACCATTCCTAGTCCAGCTCTCAAAATAGGAACTATTGCTATTTTCTCTGCCAAAGTATAGCCCTTTGTGGTCATCAGTGGAGTGGTTACATCTACTTCATCTAATTTTAATAATTTTGTGGCCTCATATGTCATTAATTTTGAAATCTCATTTAAATTTTCTCGAAATGATTTGGTATCTGTATCTATGCTCCTCAAATGCGTTAATTTGTGCTGAATTAAAGGATGATTTATCTCTACTACTGCCATTTTTGACCTCCTAATTTATATATAAATTTTTATTTATCTAAATATATTTTTTTGTATGCCTCTACTATCTCTTCTTGTGACGCTGTTGCTGTTCCCGCTTTTCCAACCACAATTCCAGCAGCTGTATTGGCAATTTTTGCTGCTTCTTCTAAGTCAATTTTTAGTGCAGCTCCCATTGTAAACAGTGATATTACTGTGTCTCCAGCTCCGGTTACATCGTAGACTTCCTTGGCAAAAGTCGGTATGTTTACAACTTTATTTAAAAATAGGCTCATCCCCTCTTCGCTTCTTGTTAGTAACAACGTTTTCAATTTTAATTTTTCCTTTAATTCTTCGCCAACTTCGGTAATATCTCTCTGTCCTAATTCTGAATACCCAAGACATTCCAAAGCTTCTCTTTTATTGGGTGTCATAGAGTCTGCTCCCACATAATTAAGAACATTTCCAGGTTTTGGGTCTACTATTACTATTTTTTTGTTTTTTTTACACATTTTTATTATTTCTTGGGAAACTCTGGGGGTTAAAACCCCTTTATTATAGTCAGACAAAATTATTCCATCCAAATCTTTCATCGTATCTTTTATTTTTTTTATAATTTCTTTCTCTATATCAATAGAAATATGATTGAGATTCTCCCAATCTAATCTGAGCAACTGTTGATTTCCACCTATTATTCTTGTTTTTACTGTGGTAGGTCTGCTGTTGTCTTGGATTATGCCTGATGTCTCCACTTGCATTTTTTTCAGTGTTTCTAGCATCTTTTTTCCATTCAAATCTTCTCCAACAATCCCAAAACAAATTGCCTTAGCCCCTAATTCTGCTATATTTCTTGCTACATTGGATGCTCCCCCTAAAGAATATCTTTCCTTTTTTACATTGACTATGGGAACTGGTGCTTCTGGAGAGATTCTGTTGACTTGTCCTATTATATACTCATCTATCATGTAATCTCCAACTACACCTATTTTTAGTTTTTTAAATTCTTTTAGTATTTTTTTTATATCAAGTTTGCTCTTTTCCATAAATTCACCTCAAATTTTTATTCCCCACAAATATATATTATAGATTATATCAAACTTATTTATTATTTGCAACTTTGTCAAAAAGAGCTCTTCAAAGTTTTTTCTTCCAAATTAAATTTATCAAATATATTTTCAGAAAATTCATAAAATTTTCCCCAAAATATGATATAATAACAGAAAATAACTTTTTGAAAACTGGTGGTGAACATGAATTTTTACATTAAATTAATAATAAAGATACTCGAAAGAAGTTCTTCAGGGGAAAACAGCTCTATCTTAAAAAAACTCAAGACAGGAATTCAACTAGATTCAAAGGAAAAAGAAGAACTGGAAGAAATCATTGACAACTTATAACAAGGGGGAAAATTATGGACTTTATTTTTGATAGAAACAAAACTGCTATTATATACAAAGAAAAAACTCATTCTTACAAAGAATTGCTTATCTCATTGAAATATTACTCTAATCTTAGTAGATCGAAATTTCAAGAAAGAGTTATTATTTTTATGGAAAATAGACCTGAAATGCTTTTTTCCTTTTATTCAGTTTGGGAAAACAAAAGCGTCAATGTAGTCGTTGATGCATCATCTTCATCAGAACAACTTCTATATATTATGAAAGACTCAAAACCAACTCATATATTTTTATCAAATGAAACCTTAGAAACTTTCAATGATGCCAAAAAAGAATATGATGAAGAAATTCAAGCATTTAATGTAGACGAAATTGTTATTCCGGATGACTTTACTCCAGAAAATATGATTTTAAAAATTGATAATAGAGAAGATATCGCAGTTCTTCTATATACTTCTGGTACTACTGGAAATCCCAAAGGTGTAATGCTAACATATAATAATTTACTTTCCAATTCTGATGCTGTTAAGGAAATTAATATTATTACTGAAACCGATAGATTTTTGGCATTACTTCCATTTCACCACATACTTCCTTTGAATATCACTCTAATTTTACCTATATATTTTGGAACCTTTGTGGTTATTTTGGATGAGTTAAACTCCGAAAAGTTAAAAAAAGCTTTAAAAGATAATGAAATCACTGTCATTATAGGTGTTCCCCGTGTTTTCGAACTTCTTCACAAGGGAATTATCACCAAAATTAATCAAAGCTTTGTTGCCAAAAAATTATTTAGATTTTGTAGAAAATTAAATATTTTTTCTTTAAATAAAATTGTTTTTGGTTCAGTAAATAGACAATTAGGAGGTTCTTTGAAGCTTTGTGTCTCTGGTGGAGCAAGATTGGATCCAGAAATAGCACTAGATTTAAGGACCATGGGCCTTCCTTTTATCGAAGGTTATGGTCTAACAGAGACTTCTCCTCTCATTTCATTTAATAGGCCAAGTAATGTAAAAGTTGGTTCTGTGGGAGAGCCCATACCCCACGTGACTGTAAAAGTCGCTGAAGATGGTGAACTTCTGGTCAAAGGTCCAAACATAATGAAGGGATACTACAATAAATCAGAAGAAACTGATTTGGTTATTAATAAAGAAGGATGGTTTCATACTGGAGATTTGGTAACTTTTGAGAATAATTTTATAACTATTATTGGAAGGAAAAAAGAAATGATCGTTCTCTCCAATGGTAAAAACATTAATCCCATTGATATAGAAAGCGAAATATTACGTGGGAGCGATTTAATCAAAGAATTAGTCGTAACAGATAACAATGATCACTTGATTGCTGTGGTATTTCCTGATTTTGATATAATAAAGTCCCGTCAAATCACTAATATCAAAGAGACTTTAAAATGGCAAATTATCGACCAATACAATGTTACAGCTCCGAAATATAGAAAAATTCTTGAGATTAAATTGGTAAAAGACGAGCTTCCTAAGACTAGGCTTGGGAAAATCAAAAGATTTATGTTAAAAGACTTTATTGCTTCCCACTCTTTAGGAAATGACTCCACAGAAGATTCTTTAGTTAAAGAAAAAATTAAGAAAGTAGAAATAATTCCTGATGAAGTGGCTTACGAATATAACATCTTAAAAAATAATATCGAAAGCAATTATAAAGTGGAAGTTTTTCCGGATTCTCACATTGAGTTAGATCTTGGTCTGGATTCTCTGGATATGATGGAAATCCTGACTTTTGTGGATAGCAACTTTGGAGTTAAAGTTAACGAAGAAGAATTTGTAAACATTAAAAACATATTAGATTTAGCTACTTTTATAAATAAAAATGGTGGTAAATTTAGCGAAAAAGATGTGGACTTAAATGCTATCTTAAATGAAGAAATTGATAGGCCACTTCCTAGCTATCCACTACTAGGCAAAATCTTTCTATTTTTGTTTTGGCCTATGTTCAATATTTATTTTTCCCTTAAGAAAATAGATAAAAATAAAATACCTGAAGAAGGAGCCTTGTATGTGGGTAATCATCAAAGTTTTTTGGACGCGATTTTCTTAGCTATGTCGATGCCCCTAAAAAAACTAAAAGACACATATTTCTTGGCTGTAAATGTCCATTTTAACACTAAATTTAGACTATTTTTAGCTAGACAATGTAATATTATCATAATTGATGTAAACAAAAATCTAAAGGAATCTTTGCAAATGTCAGCAAAAGTATTAAAATCCAGCAAAAATCTTGTTATATTTCCAGAAGGAGCAAGAACCAGAGATGGTGATTTTCTTGAATTTAAAAAAACTTTTGCTATTTTATCCACCCAGTTAAATAAGCCTATTGTCCCATTTGGATTATTAGGCGCATTTGAGGCTATGCCCTTTGGTGTAAAATTTCCACGTCCCAAAAAGGTTACAGTTAAATTTTTTGACAAAATAGAACCAGAGGGATATTCTGTGGAAGATTTGGCAGAATATACTAAAAATACCATCCTTGAATGGTACGATAAAAATCGAAATCTTCCCAAAGAAAATTAAAATTTCTAATAGATAATCAATCTCTTACATTAGCGTAATTAAGACTATTTTCTGTCTCAGTGAAATTGGTAATCAGTTTTGTTGCTGTAATCTCAAAAGATAATATAAAGACTGATGCACTACTCTTTTAAGCATCAGTTTTTTTCTTTCAAAAGTATATATTTACACGAAAAAAACACTCCTCCTATTAGGAATGCAATAAGGAATAAACCAGGAAAAGCTCTCTCATCCCATCTATTCAAATCACCATGATAGAAGTTTATGATAACAAATGCAATTACTAAATTTTTTATATAAACTAAACAAAATAATTTATTTTCAAAAAGATAAGTTATCCAAAGGAAAAAAGGAGAATCGTAAATTACATAGAAGGTTTTTGTAATAAAGGACTATCTGGTTTAAAGCAATATCTCATAACATGGGCCAACTAATTTTTGCACCAGAAAAGCATTTGCGGAAAACATTCTACTTCGCTGATATAAGCCCACTTTCATCAACTATGTTTTTCAATTTTATTTTACCTCCATTGTCTGCTATTTTCTTCTTTTTAGAACTAATTTCAGAAGGAATAAATTTAGTAATATTACTTAATTGTTTTTTCTTCACAAACTTATTGTATTCTATATAGTTTGCTGCCACTTCTTCGAGTCTTAAAAAATTCACAGTATTTTTCACATAACCAATGTCTAAATTGTTTAGTTTCTCCCTATAAATCTTATTGGCATGATATTTTATAAGTTTTCGATTTCTTGCAATGAACTTAGCTTCGTCTATAAGAACAGATTTATATTTATGATCCTTTTCTGCTACTATACAATATAGTTTTAAGACATCCATATTACTTACTGGAATCATACTGCTTAGTTTAAGCTTTCCTTTCAAAGAAACTACCCCATCCTTAACAGAAGTAAGTCTTATTATTGGTGTAACACTTTTTCTTATCTTTCCTTCCTTATCATAATCAGAACCTTTAGGAGATGAAAAAGGAATTAGATATTTTTTTCCATTGTCTAAGGTAATCCCCAAGCACTTTCTCTCCTTAGTATAAAGACTACCAATGGAATTTTCTACCAGAGGATCAAAAGATTGTAAATATTTTATATATTTTTTATCAGCTTCATAAATTTTAAAATCAAATGAATTTTTTTCCTCTTTTTCCATCAATACTCCAAATTAAATTATTTTTCCATTTTAGCCCAGCTTCTCTAATAAAATTAACCAGCATTCATTATGTTTGACTCTTCTTTAGTTAAAATAGTTTAAATTATATTCTGTTATCAATTTTGTATCCACCTAATTAAAAAATTGGTGTTGAAGTTAGAAATCAACACCAATTTTTATGGTTGTATAATATTTGGTGTTGGTCGTAGACTAACACCAAATTTTTTTCAAAAAAAATTGAAACAAATAAATAATCGCATTATAATTTAGTTCTCA